>Ga0209472_1000283_pt1 | contig 31067 bp, 24 predicted proteins | sample GraSoiAngelo_130_FD_185887 | JGI IMG/M metagenome (GOLD analysis project Ga0209472, IMG submission 185887) | Grasslands soil microbial communities from the Angelo Coastal Reserve, California, USA - 14_0929_02_20cm (SPAdes) (version 2) | ecosystem: Environmental > Terrestrial > Soil > Grasslands ... | reverse complement strand
GTCGTCCGCGCTCGCCGGTGAGGGCGCCGCGGTCGAAGACCCATTGCACGAGGCCTTCGGCGAGGCCGAGCATGGGAAACGGCAGCTTCACGCGCTCCGGATATTGCAGGTAGCAGGTGTAGATCGGCTGGTAGGAATATTCGGGCGCGTGGTCGGGCAGGAGCTGCTTCAGCTGATGCGGGCCCACCGCTACGATGATCGCGTCGTATTTGAGCTCGCTTAGGTTGTGGATGGTGGTGCGGAGCCGGATATCGCCGCCGTGGCTTTTCACGAACTCTGCCGCCGGCTCGGGGAAGAGGCGCGAAAGATCCACCCGCGGCAGGAGGAGGTCGCTGGATCCTGGCGGTCCGGCGAGGGTGTCGCGCAGGACTGCGAGGAATACGTTGGCGGAGGCCTGCTCGATCGGCGTGTTGAGCGCCGCAACGCAGAGCGGGGCCCAGAGGTAGCGCCCGATCGCTCCGTCCTGGCGGTGCTGCTTGAGAAGCTGCAGAAAGGAAATGTCCGGCTCGACGCGAAATCGCGCCCTCTTCAGCGCCGTCAGGAAGCGCACTGCGCCGAGCCGCTCGCCGAGCGAAACGCCTTTCGCCGCGAGCAGGCCGCCGAGGAGGTCGAAAGGCGCGGGAAACCAGAGCGCGCGGAAGGAAAAATCCTTCGCGTAGCGGATCTCGAGCGGCAGGCGCAGGAAGGCGTCGTGCGGCACGCCCACCGTGCGCAGGATGCGCCAGAGCTCCGAGTAGGCGCCGACCAGGATGTGCTGGCCGTTATCGAGCTCGTGCCCCTGGGAGATGACGCGCCGGGCCCGGCCGCCCGGCACCGGCCCGGCTTCGAAGACGGTGACGGGGATGCCGCGCTCGGCGAGCGTCACCGCGGCGGCCATGCCGGCATACCCTGCGCCTACGACCGCGACGGCATGACCCACGTTTTCCAGGCGATCCAGAATTTCCGCAGCGGCGTCAAGGATGTACGCTGGGTAAGCACGCGAAAGCCGTCGCTCTCGATCTCTTGGAGCAGCGCGCGGTAGATCGCCGCCATGATGAGGCCGGGGCGCTGCCGGCGACGGTCCACGCGCGGTAAAGCTTGTATTGCGTTCTTGTATTGCTGCTGTGCGCGCTCGGCCTGGAATGCCATCAGCGCCTTGAACCGGGGCGAATCCCGTCGCTGCAGGATCTCGGCGGCGGTCACGCTGAAACGCCGCATGTCCTCCATGGGCAGTTAGATCCTGTTCTTGCGGGCGTCTTCGCCGACGTCGCGGATGATGTTGGTGAGCTGGAACGCGATACCGAGCTCTTTCGCATAGTCGAGCGTGCGTTCGTCGCGGTAGCCGAAGATGCCGGCGGCGAGCAGGCCGACGACGCCCGCGACGTGGTAGCAGTAATGCTCCAGCGCGCGCCAGTCGAGATAGCGGGTCTGCGTGAGATCCATCTCCATCCCGTCGATGATCTCGTTGAGGCGCGCCGCGGTGATATCGAACTTCTCCACGAAAGGCGCGAGCGCGCGGCTTACCGGATGCTGCGCCTTGCCGGCGGCGAGATTGGCGATCTCGGCGCGCCACCATGCGAGCTTGGCGCCCGCTACCTGCGGATCCGACGTTTCGTCGACCACATCGTCGACTTCCCGGCAGAAAGCATATAGCGCAGTGATGGCGCGGCGCCGCTTCGGCGAGAGGAACAGGAACGAGTAGTAGAAGCTCGAGCCGCTCGCGGCCGCTTTCTGCTGGCAGTACTCGTCGGGGGTCATGTCAAAAACGTGGTCTGTCCCTGATTTCATACTGCTTTACAGAGCACAAGCGGCCAATCCAGGCCTCGCAGTGCAGGGCGGTGACGGAAAACATCGTAACCGGCATGCTCGATTTTCTGCAGGATGCGCAAGCCGCCCTGGATGGTGGCGCGGATCTCGAGCCCGACGCGGCCGGGCAGGGCGCGCCCGAGGGGTTCACCAGAGAGCAGAAGAGTTCTTGACCGAGCGACCTGGAAGCGCATCAACGCACGCCAGGAGTCATCACATCTCTTTTCCAGAAGATGCTGTTCGGTGACGCGGTGCCGCGCCATCTCGTCCTGCGGCAGGTAGATGCGGCCCTTGGCGTAGTCGATCTCCACGTCCTGCCAGAAATTGACGAGCTGCAGCGCCGAGCAGATCGCGTCCGAGCAGGCGAGATCCGAATCGCTCGTGCGCTTGAAAAGATGCAGCAGCAGGCGGCCGACCGGATTGGCGGAGCGCCGGCAATAGTCGAGCAGCTCGGAGAAATTGGCGTAGCGCTTCTTCGTGACATCCTGGGTGAACGCATCGAGCAGGTCCTCGAACAGCTCGACCGGAAGGGCGTGCCGCCGGATGAGGCGTGCCAGCTCCGAGGGCGCTTCGAGCTGCGTTCGATAGCGCCTTAATTTCTCGAGGCGAATCTCCGCAGCGTCGTCGCCTTCATCGGCGATGTCGTCGGCGCCGCGCGCGAAGCGGTAGATGGCGCCGACCGGCTCGCGCAGCGCCGCCGGCAGCAGAAGCGACGCGACTGGGAAGTTCTCGTAATGGCCGACCGACACGCGCGGGTATAATACGTTGTTTTTATCCCGTTTTTCGGGTCTCTAAACGGCGGCGAAGGTGGCGGAATTGGTAGACGCACCGGGTTTAGGTTCCGGCGCCGCGAGGCTTGAGGGTTCGAGTCCCTCCCTTCGCACCCATCGCGGCAGGCGGGTCAACCGGGGAAGCGGCTGAATGGCGGCGAACGTGGAGTCGTTGGGGGCGCTCGAGCGGCGCGTATCGATGAGCGTTCAGGTCGAGGAAATCGACCGGCAGGTCGATGAGCGGCTGAAGAAGCTCGCGCGCGACGTGCGCATGCCCGGATTCCGCCCCGGCAAGGTGCCGCTCAAGCTGGTGGCGCAGACTTACGGGCCGCAGGTGCGCTCGGAAGTGCTCGGCGACGCCGTGCAGAAGGCCTTCACCGAGGTCGTGAAGGAAGCCAACCTGCGCGTCGCCGGCTACCCGCGCATCGAGAAAAAAGCCGCCGCCGACGACAAGGCGCTCGAGTTCAGCGCGACCTTCGAGATTTATCCGGAGGTGAAGCTCGGCGACCTCGGCGCCGCGAGCATCGAGCGAGCGCAGGTCGAGGTCGACGATGCGGCGGTCGACAGGACGATCGAGATCCTGCGCAAGCAGCGCACGCGCTTCGTGCCGGCGAGCCGTCCGGCGCGCGACGCCGATCGCCTGACGGTCGATTTCGAGGGGACCATCGCCGGCCAGGCCTTCGACGGCGGCAAGGCCGAGAGCTTCGTCTTTCCGCTCGGCGAAGGCCGCATGCTGCCGGAGTTCGAGGCCGCCGCGCGCGGCATGTCGCCGGGCGAAGCGAAGACCTTCGCGGTCAGGTTTCCCGACAACTACCACGGTAAGGACGTTGCCGGAAAAGAAGCTTCGTTTGAAATGAAAGTCAAAAGCGTCGAAGAACCGCAGCTGCCGGCGCTCGACGCCGAGTTCGCCAAGCAGCTCGGCGTCGCCGATGGCGACCTCGCCAAGATGCGCGCCGAGATCCGCGCCAACGTCGAGCGCGAGGTCAGGAAACGCGTCGATGCGCGCATCAAGGGCCAGGCGCTGCAGGCGCTGCTCGATGCCGCGCCCATGGAGCTGCCGAAGTCGCTGGTCGAGATGGAAACGCAGCAGCTCGTCGAGCGGGCGGCCGCCGACCTGCAGGCGCGCGGCGTGAAGCCCGGGCAGCTGCCAATCAATCCGGCATCGTTCGAGGGCGCGGCGAAGCGCCGCGTGGCGCTCGGCCTGATCATCGCCGAGCTCGCGCGCGCCGAAAACCTGCAGCCGAAGCCCGGCGAGGTGCGGGCGATCGTGGAGCAGGAAGCGCAGTCCTACGAGAGTCCCGCCGAGGTAGTAAAATGGTTTTATATGCAGCCGCAACGCTTGTCGGAGATGGAGGGCGTGGCCCTCGAAGCCAATGTAGTCAAATGGGTTTTGTCGAAAGCGAAGGCGGTCGACAAGCCGGTTTCCTTCGACGAGCTGATGGGCGGCAGCGCATGAACTGGGAAAGCTCGGCAGCGGAGACCAAGGACCTCGGGCTGATCCCGATGGTCATCGAGCAGTCGGGGCGCGGCGAGCGCGCCTACGACATCTATTCCAGGCTGCTGAAGGAGCGCGTGGTGTTCCTGGTCGGGCCGGTGACCGAGATCACCGCCAACCTGATCGTGGCGCAGCTCCTGTTCCTCGAGTCCGAGAACCCGGACAAGGACATCTTCTTCTACATCAACTCGCCGGGCGGCTCGGTTTCGGCCGGCCTCGCGATCTACGACACCATGCAGTTCATCAAGCCCGACGTCAGCACGCTGTGCGTCGGGCAGGCGGCGAGCATGGGCGCGCTGCTCCTCGCCGCCGGCGACGCCGACAAGCGCTTCTGCCTGCCCAACTCGCGCGTCATGATCCACCAGCCGATGGGCGGCTTCCAGGGGCAGGCCTCGGACGTGGAAATCCACGCCAAGGAGATCCTGTACCTGCGCCAGCGGCTGAACGAGATCCTGGCCAAGCACAGCAAGCAGCCGATCGACGTGATCCAGCACGACACCGAGCGCGACTTTTTCATGGGCGCCCAAGACGCGGTAAAGTACGGCATTGTCGACAAGGTACTGGTATCCAGGGAGAACACGTAAGTCCATGTCGGAAAAGAGCTCCTCGGGCGAAAAGCTCCTCTACTGCTCGTTCTGCGGGAAGAGCCAGCACGAGGTGCGCAAGCTCATCGCCGGCCCCTCGGTGTTCATCTGCGACGAGTGCATCGAGCTGTGCAACGACATCATTCGCGAGGAGACGGCTTCAGACAAGGGCGGCAAGGGCGCCAAGTCCGACCTGCCGACCCCGCGCGAGATCCGCCAGATCCTCGATCAGTATGTGATCGGGCAGGACACCGCCAAGAAGATCCTCTCGGTCGCGGTCTACAACCACTACAAGCGGCTCAAGCACCTGTCGAAGAACGACGAGGTGGAGCTGGCGAAGTCCAACATCCTGCTGATCGGGCCGACGGGATCCGGGAAGACGCTTCTCGCCCAGACTTTGGCAAGATTATTGAATGTTCCCTTTGTGATCGCGGATGCCACCACGCTGACCGAAGCGGGCTACGTCGGCGAGGACGTCGAAAACATCATCCAGAAGCTGCTGCAGAACTGCGACTACGACGTCGACAAGGCTAAGCGCGGCATCGTCTATATCGACGAGATCGACAAGATCTCGCGCAAGTCGGACAACCCGTCGATTACCCGGGACGTGTCGGGCGAGGGCGTGCAGCAGGCGCTGCTGAAGCTGGTCGAGGGCACCATCGCCTCGGTGCCGCCGCAGGGCGGCCGCAAGCATCCGAACCAGGACTTCGTCCAGGTCGATACCACCAACATCCTGTTCGTGTGCGGCGGCGCCTTCGACGGCCTCGAGAAGATCGTGCGCAACCGCACCGAAAAGACCGGGATCGGCTTTGGCGCCGAGATCAAGAGCCCGAAGAACTCCAGGGCGATCTACGATCTGCTGAAGAACGTCGAGCCCGAGGACCTCATCAAGTACGGGCTCATCCCGGAATTCGTCGGCCGGCTGCCGGTGCTCGCCACGCTCGAGGAGCTAGACGAGCACGCGCTGATCCAGATCCTCACCGAGCCGAAAAACGCGCTCATCAAGCAGTACCAGAGGCTGTTCCTGATGGAAGGCGTCGAGCTCGAAGTGCGCACGCCGGCCCTTGGGGCGGTCGCCAAGCGCGCTCTCGCGCGCAAGACCGGCGCGCGCGGCCTGCGCTCGATCCTGGAGCAGGTCCTGCTCGACACGATGTACGAGCTGCCGACGCTGGAGAACGTGAGCAAGGTGGTGGTCGACGAGCAGATGATCTCCGCCGACGGCAAGCCGCTGCTCATCTACTCCGACCAGCACAAGGTGGCTGGCAGCGCCGGCTGAAAGCACCACAAAGCTCACATTACGTGACGGTTTCCGCATTGCGGTAGGCGCGCCATGCGTGTAGGCTTTGGCCATTGATTTTTCGGGGGGAACCCGCATCTGGAGCGGGCGTCCAACTGGATAATGAGGTCAAACTAAATGTCCGAACCGGCTTCCCCGGCTGAAATCACCCAGTACCCCCTGCTTCCCCTGCGCGACGTAGTGGTATTCCCGCACATGGTGATCCCGCTGTTCGTGGGGCGGCCGAAATCCATCAAGGCGATGGAGACCGCGATGGAGGCAGGCAAATCGATCCTGCTGGTGGCGCAGAAGTCGGCCGCCAAGGACGATCCCGGCCCGGAAGACATGTACGCGATCGGCTGCGTGTCGAACATCCTGCAGATGCTGAAGCTGCCCGACGGCACGGTGAAGGTGCTGGTCGAGGGCGGGACGCGCGCGCAAATCCGCGAAGTAGTCGACGTGCGCACGCACTGGGTGGCGCAAGCGGTGCCGGTGCCGCTCGACGGCACGCCGGCGCCCGAGGTCGAGGCGATGCGCCGCGCCTTGCTGTCCGCGTTCGACCAGTACGTGAAGCTGAACAAGAAGATTCCGCCCGAGATCCTGACCTCGCTGTCGGGCATCGACGAGGCCGGCCGCCTCGCCGACACGGTGGCGGCGCACCTGCCGCTCAAGCTCGAGCAGAAGCAGCAGGTGCTGGAGATGTCCGACGTGCGCCAGCGCCTCGAGCACCTGCTGTCGCAGCTCGAGACCGAGATCGACATCCTGCAGGTCGAGAAGCGCATCCGCGGGCGCGTCAAGCGCCAGATGGAGAAGAGCCAGCGCGAGTACTACCTGAACGAGCAGGTGAAGGCGATCCAGAAGGAGCTCGGCGAAGGCGAGGAGGGCGCGGACCTGGAGGAGATGGAGAAGCGCATCCGCCGCGCGCACATGCCCAAGGACGCGCGCAAGAAGGCCGAGGCCGAGCTGAAGAAGCTGAAGCTGATGTCGCCCATGTCGGCCGAAGCCACGGTGGTGCGCAATTACATCGACACCATCGTCAACCTGCCGTGGAAGAAGAAGTCGAAGATCTCGAAGGACATCAAGCAGGCGCAGGAGATCCTCGACAAGGACCACTACGGCCTGGAGAAGGTGAAGGAGCGCATCGTCGAGTACCTCGCGGTGCAGACGCGCGTCGACAAGATGAAGGCGCCGATCCTGTGCCTGGTGGGCGCCCCGGGCGTGGGCAAGACCTCGCTCGGCCAGTCGATCGCGAGGGCCACCAACCGCAAGTTCGTGCGCATGTCGCTCGGCGGCGTGCGCGACGAGGCCGAGATCCGCGGTCACCGCCGGACCTACATCGGCTCGATGCCCGGCAAGATCCTGCAGAACATGTCCAAGGTGGGGGTGAAGAACCCGCTGTTCCTGCTCGACGAGGTTGACAAGATGGGCATGGACTGGCGCGGCGACCCGTCGTCGGCGCTGCTGGAGGTCCTCGACCCCGAGCAGAACCACACCTTCGTCGACCACTACATCGAGGTCGAGTACGACCTGTCGGAGGTGATGTTCGTCGCCACCGCGAACACCCTGAACGTGCCGCCGGCGCTGCTCGACCGCATGGAAGTGATCCGTCTCTCGGGCTACACCGAGGACGAGAAGATGAACATCGGCACCAAGTACCTGCTGCCCAAGCAGATGAAGAACGCCGGGCTGAAGGAGGGCGAGCTGTCGGTGTCCGATGTCGCGATCCGCGACATCGTGCGCTACTACACGCGCGAGGCGGGCGTGCGGGCGCTGGAGCGCGAGCTCTCCAAGATCTGCCGCAAGGCGGTGAAGCAGCTGCTCACCGAGAAGCAGGCGGGCGACGAGAAGGCGCACCGCATCACGGTGACGCCGAAGAATCTCGACAAGTCCCTCGGCGTGCGCAAGTTCAGCTTCGGCATGGCGGAAAAGCAGAACCAGGTGGGACAGGTCACGGGCCTAGCCTGGACCGAGGTCGGCGGCGAGCTGCTGACCATCGAGGCGGTGACCATGCCCGGCAAGGGCAAGACCATCACCACCGGCAAGCTGGGCGAAGTGATGCAGGAGTCGATCCACGCCGCGCTGTCGGTAGTGCGGGCGCGCTCGCGCAAGCTCGGCGTGAAGGAAGACTTCTACCAGAAGAACGACATCCACATTCACCTGCCGGAGGGCGCAACCCCGAAGGACGGGCCGAGCGCCGGCATCGGCATCGCCACTTCGATGGTGTCGATCCTGTCGGGCATCCCGGTGCGCGCGGACGTCGCCATGACCGGCGAGATCACGCTGCGCGGCGAGGTGCTGCAGATCGGCGGGCTCAAGGAAAAACTGCTCGCGGCGCACCGCGGCGGCATCAAGACGGTGCTGATCCCGGAGGAGAACGTGAAAGACCTGGTCGAGATCCCGGACAACGTCAAGAACAAGCTCGAGATCGTGCCGGTCAAGTGGATCGACAAAGTACTGGAGATCGCGCTCGAGCGCCAGCCCGAGCCGCTGTCCGAGGCCGACGATTCGGCGCCGATTCCCGCCAAGCCTGACGACCAGCCAGGCGCCGCCACCACGCACTAGGACGCAGTCCCATGAACAAGGCCGATCTGATTGAGCAGATCGCGCAGGCGGCCGAGATTTCGAAGTCCGCCGCCGAGCGCTCGCTCGACGCCCTCGTCGCCGCGGTGAAATCCAGCCTGCGGAAGGACGAGATGGTGACCCTGGTCGGCTTCGGCACCTTCTACGCCGCCAAGCGCGCCGCCCGCACCGGCCGCAATCCGCGCACCGGCGAGCCGCTCGACATCAAGGCGGCGCGCCTGCCGAAGTTCCGCGCCGGAAAGGCGCTGAAGGACGCCATAAACTAGCGTCCTTGCCTTAGTCGGCGTTCAGGCGCCCGGGCATCTGCCGCTGGAGTCCCCCGTGGTCGACGGGCTCGACGTGTGGAGTTGGATATTGCCGCCGCTCAACCCCAAGCTGGCGACGGTCGAGTAGGGGGGGATGGTTGTTATTAGCGTGATGTCGAACTCGTCCATGTCGCCCGGCTCGCCGGCGTCCCTGGCCCGCACGATGAAATCGACGTCGAATGGTGGGAGGTTCGTCCTCGCGGTGCCGCAGATGAGACGGATGCCGGTCGGGTGGCCTTGGGAGTCGGTACCGTCCGCGCCCACCCTGACGTAACCCGTGATGCTCGTCCCGTGGACTTTCACGTCGGCGCCGTGGTCGATGTACTCCAGGTGCCCCCAGAGAAATCCGTTCTTGCATCCGCCCCCGACGCCGAAGTTCGCGTGGGCGCCAGCTGTGGGGCCGGGGATGATGAAGCCGCCCCCGGTCACAAAGTCGCCGATCGGAGAGCACTCAGTCGAAGAGGACTGGGCGCTGACCGAACTGCTTGCGAGCGCGAGGGCGAGGGTCGCGATCCCGGGCGCAAGACGTGTCCAAATTGTACGCATGATCATTTCTCCCTTACTGAACGGCCGCGGTGGCGGAGCCGAGGACCACGTCTGCGATACCGTCGACGACAAGGTGCAGGGCGTTCACGACGATGCCGCCAGCGGTGGGCGTCTGCTCGTTGATCACGAGCCGGCCCCCCGGAAGCGAGATCGTCTGGTTCGGAGCGCCGCTCACGTCAACCGGCACGCCGTTGAGCGTGAGATTGCCGAGAACCGAGCTGCCGGTTGCGCTGCCTGCAGCCGCCTCGGCTTGAGCCAATACTGCATCGGCACCGATGCTGGTCGCGCCGACGCCAAGGACTAGGTTGCCGAGCGAAGCTTGCGAAGCGACCCGGTCGGACAAGCCGATCGCGGTCGCGTGAAGCGTTTCCGCGCTGAGCAGCGCCGGGACGCTGCCCGTGAGCTGCGAGGCTTGCCGCGCGTCGGTGAGACCGGAGAGCGTCCCGCTGCTCGCAAGGGTCGTGACCGTTCCGAGACTGTAGGCTTGCACCGCGCTCGCGATCCCGTTGACCGTTTGCGTCGTGCCACCGCCTCCTATCGGCAGGGGCAAGGGCTGGGGCAGGCCCCCGAGTTGCGCCGCGCCGGTTACGGGCCACGCCAGCAGGCTGGCCACGAGCATGCCGCCCGCGGTGGCCGTGCGCAGGAAAGAGTCCGTGTTACGCATTTGAGGCTCCTTGGTTTGGGATGAGCCTCGCCATCAGAGGCGCTGCGGGTTGCACCCCGGCCGGCGCCGTATAGTCCATTCGGACTATGCCCGTCCCCCATTCGGACTATCCCCCCCTCCCCGGCGAGGCCGGGGAGGGGGGCCGGCAGCCCGCACCGGCCCGCCCCGGAGGCGCCGCCTCACGGCGCTCGACATGGTGCCGGGTGTCCCGCGCTGTCGCTGAGACGGTCCGCAGAATCCAGCCTGAGCCTGGCTGCGAGATCTACCCGGCGTAAAGTTCCGCGCCGGAAAGGCGCTGAAGGACGCCATAAACTAACTGGCGTCCTTCTTTTTTGGGAGCTTGGTCGGCTTTTAGGCGCCCACCGCAAAATCGAGCGCGGGGCATTTCCCATCACCGGCGAAACCGAAGGTCCCGGTAATTGAATTGTTGGGCTGGTGGAGCTGGATGTTGCCACCCCCGAAGCCGCCGCCGCCCAACGTTTTGCTCGAGTCGAACTCGGTCGTGTAAACAATTCTCTGAGGGACGTTTTGGCCCACGGGTTGGGTCAGCCGGATGACGAAAATGTCATTGACACCTGGTTCGCCCTCGTCCTCGGCGTACACGACAAAGTTGACGTCACCGTATGCCTGGTTCGTCCTGGCCGTGCCACAAATGTAACGCGCACCGAGTGTCTTGGGGGGGGTACCGCTCGTGAACACCTCGCGATAATCCGTGATGGTGATCCAGTGAGCGTTCAGAGGGAGCTGGGTCAGGGTGCTCGTGCCTGTGCCGTGGTCGATGTACTCCAGATGGCCCCACAACCCATGTCCGTCTCCTCCATCCTTGCATGCGCCACCGACGCCGAAGTTCCCGTGGGCGCCTGAAGCCTCCGGGGAGGGAGGGGTACGGATGATGAAACCACCGCCTGTCAAAAAGTCGCACTGCCAGGCACTCGCGGAGCCGCTTGCGAGCGCGAGGGCGAGCGCCGCGATCCCGGGCGCAAGACGTGTCCAAATTGCACGCATGATCATTTCTCCCTTACTGAACGGCCGCGGTGGCGGAGCCGAGGACCACGTCTGCGATACCGTAGACGACAAGATGCAGGGCGTTCACGACGATGCCGCCCGCGGTGGGCGTCTGCTCGTTGATCACGAGCTGGCCCCCCGGAAGCGAGATCGTCTGGTTCGGAGCGCCGCTCACATCAACCGGCACGCCGCCGAGCGTGAGATTGCCGAGAACCGAGCTGCCGGTTGCGCTGCCCGCAGCCGCCTCGGCTTGGGCCAATACTGCATCTGCGCCGATGCTGATCGCGCCGATGCCAAGGACCAGGTTGCCGAGCGAAGCTTGGGAGGCGACCCGGTCGGACAAGCCGATCGCAGTCGCGTGAAGCGTTTCCGCGCTGAGCAGCGCCGGGACGCTGCCCGTGAGCTGCGAGGCTTGCCGCGCGTCGGTGAGACCGGAGAGCGTCCCGCTGCTCGCAAGGGTCGTGATCGTTCCGAGACTGGTAGTGGCTTGCACCGCGCTCGCGATCCCGTTGACCGTTTGCGTCGTGCCGCCTCCTCCTATCGGCAGGGGCACGGGCAGGGGCAGGCCCCCGAGCTGCGCCGCGCCGGTCACGGGCCACGCCAGCAGGCTGGCCACGAGCATGGCGGCGCCGGTAGCGGTCCGCAGGAAGGAATCCGCGTTTCTCATTTTTGCCTCCTTGGGCTGGGATGAACGCCGTCATCAGATGCGACGCGCGTTACGCGCATACACGGCGCCGTTTGAGCCGTTTGGAGTAAGCCGTTTGGATTAGTGCGCGGCGGAAAAGGGTGCCGGGCGTCCCGCGCCTTCGCTGAGATGGTCCGCAGAATCCAGCCTGAGCCTGGCTGCGAGATCTGCCCGGCGTAATGCAGAAACTTAGGGTTCACGTATGACATCAGGTCGATCACTGTTCAACGCTCGCGTAGGCCGTCCCGCCCACGGACCCGCGCGCCTGCCGAGCTGGCGCTGGAAAGGCGCTGAAGGACGCGATAAACTGAGCGCCCTTTTTGGGGTGCGTCCGAGGGTGCTTAGCTCAGCGGTAGAGCGCTGCCCTTACAAGGCAGATGTCGGGAGTTCGACCCTCTCAGCACCCACCAGAAGGAGCGGTAGTTCAGTTGGTTAGAATACCGGCCTGTCACGCCGGGGGTCGCGGGTTCGAGTCCCGTCCGCTCCGCCACTTGCTGTGTAGCTTCCAATGTTCGATCTAGTCACCAAATACAAGCGCGTAATCCAGGTCTTTCTCGGGCTGATCGCGCTCACCTTCGCCACCTGGGGCATCGAGTCCTATACGCGCTTTCGCGGCGCGGGCGACGCCGTGGCCTCGGTCAACGGCATGAAGATCTCGCAGCGCGAGTTCACGGACGAGCTGCGTCGGCAGCAGGACCAGGTCCGCAAGATGTTCGGGCGCGCCATCGACCCGGCCGCGCTCGATACGCCGGGGTCGCGGCGCACGCTCCTCGACTCGCTGATCGCCCAGCGCCTGGTCGCGTCGGCGGCGCTCAGGGGCAACCTGACGGTGACCGACGAGACGCTGCGCGACACGATCCGCTCGATTCCCGCGTTCCAGGACGGCGGCCAGTTCTCCAAGGCGAGCTACGAGCTGGTGCTGCGCTCGCAGAACCCGCCGATGTCGCCGGCGCAGTTCGAGTCGCGGCTGCGCTACGACCTGTCGCTGCAGCAGCTCGCGCGCGCGGTCGGAGACTCGGCGATCGCGCCGCGCGCCGTCGCCCAGCGCCTGTCGGCCCTCGAGTCGCAGAAGCGCGAGGTGGCCGATGCGCGCATCCTGACGCAGCAGTTCCTTTCCGAGGCCAAGATCGACGAGGCGAAGCTGAAGGCCCATTACGACGCGAACCAGGCGGATTTCCGCACCCCGGAGCGCGTGCGCGCCGAGTACGTCGTGCTCTCGGCGGAGCTGCTTGCCCGGCAGGAGCCGGTCACCGAGGCGGAGCTCAAGAGCGCCTATGAGGCGCGCGCCGCCCAGTACCGCGTCGACGAGCAGCGCCGCGCCAGCCATATCCTGGTGAAATCCAGGGAAGAGGCGGACAAGCTGCTCGCCGAGCTGAAAGAGTCCCCGGGGCGCTTCGCCGAGCTGGCAAACAAGCGCTCGCAGGACCCCGGGTCGGCGGCGAAGGGCGGGGATCTCGGCTGGTTCGGCCGCGGCATGATGGTGAAGCCCTTCGATGAAGCGGTCTTCAAGCTCAAGCAGAATGAGCTGCAGATCGTGCAGAGCGAGTTCGGCTACCACGTAGTGCGCCTGACCGGCATCCAGTCCGGCAAGTCGCGCCCGCTCGAGGAGGTGCGCAAGGAGCTGAGCGCCGAGCTGGCGAGGCAGAAGGGCGCGAAGAAATTCGCCGAGGCCGCGGAGAACTTCAGCAACCTGGTCTACGAGCAGCCCGACAGCCTGAAGCCGGCCGCCGAGCGCTTCAAGCTGCCGGTGCAGAGCACCGGCTGGATCGCCAAGTCGGCCAGCCAGGAGCTCGGCGCGCTCGACAACCCGAAGCTGCTGGCGGCGCTGTTCTCGCAGGATTCGATCAAGAACAAGCGCAACACCGACGCCATCGAGGTCGGACCCAGCACGCTGGTGGCCGCGCGCGTGGTCGAGTACCAGCCGGCCGCGCAGCGCAGCTTCGAGCAGGTGAGCGGCGAGATCGCGGACCTGCTGCGGCGGCGCGAAGCGGCGGCGCTCGCCGAGAAGGACGGCGCAGCGAAGCTCGAGCAGCTGCGCAAGGGCGGCGACGCCGGCGTCAAGTGGAGCGCGCCGCGCACGGTGTCGCGGCGCGATGCGCAGGGCCTGCCGGCGGAAGTATTGCGGCGGATCGTGGCCGCGGACGTCTCCAAACTGCCGGCCTATCTCGGCATGCCGGTGCCGGAAACAGGCTACCTGCTGGTCCGCATCTCGAAGGTGATGGAGGCCGAGGCGAAGCCGGCGGAGCAGCAGGCCGCGGACGCGGGCCGCGCGAGCCAGATGTTCGGGGCGGCCCAGTACGACGCCTATGTCTCGAGCCTGCGCTCTCGCGCCGACATCGACATCAGCAACGCTAATCTGGAGAGGAAGTAGCGCTGCCTCCATCAGCGATCCCGGCCACCACGTGGCTGAACCCGGCGTCGACGTGGAGGATTTCGCCGGTAATCGCGGCAGCCAGGTCGGACAGCAGGAACGCCGCCGCGTTGCCGACGTCCTCGGTGGTCACATTGCGGCGCAGCGGAGAATGCTCCTCGACGAACTTGAGGATCTTGCCGAAGCCGCCGATGCCCGCCGCGGCGAGCGTCTTGATCGGCCCGGCGGAGATCCCGTTGACGCGGATGCCCTGCGGGCCGAGGCTCGCAGCCAGGTAGCGCACCGAAGCCTCGAGGCTCGCCTTGGCCAGACCCATGGTGTTGTAGTTCGGCACAACGCGTTGCGCGCCGAGATAGGTCAGCGTAAGCAGCGACGCCCTTCGCCCGCGCATCATCGGCAGCGCGCCCTTGGCGAGCGCCGCGAAGCTGTATGCCGAAATGTCGTGCGCCTGCGCGAACGCCTCGCGCGTGATGCCCTCCAGGAAGTCGCCGGCGATCGCTTCGCGCGGCGCGAAGGCGATGGCGTGCACCAGGCCGTCCAGGCCGTCCCAGGATTTTTTCAACTGCTGAAACAGACCCCCAATTTCAGCGTCGCTCGTCACTTCGCACGGCAGCGCGATCTCCGAGCCGAATTCGCGCGCCATCTCGTGAACGCGGTCCTTGAAGCGCTCGTTCTGATAGGTGAGCGCGAGCTCGGCGCCTTCGCGCCGCGCCGCCTTGGCGATGCCGTAGGCGATCGAGCGGTTGGAGAGCAGGCCGGTGACGAGGATCTTCCTGCCGGAAAGCAAGCCCATCCACCGATTATACTTTCCGCGCCATGAAGGCCCGCCTTCTCTTCATTTTCCTTTTCTGCGCGGCGGCGCACGCGGCCAACGGCGAGAAGATCCTGCGGGTCACCTTCCAGGTTGCGGAGACCGGGTTCGATCCGGTGAAGGTGCACGACTATTACTCCGGGACGGTCATCGAGGCGATCTTCGACCCGCTGCTCACCTACGATTACCTGGCGCGGCCCGCGAAGCTCGTCGCCAACGCCGCCGAGTCGCTGCCCGAGATCTCAGCCGACGGCCGCACCTACGTCTTCAGGATTCGGCAGGGCATCTATTTCGCCGACGATCCCGCGTTCAAAGGCAGGAAGCGCGAGCTGACGGCGCTCGATTACGCGTACTCGTTCAAGCGCTTCTACGATCCCAGGCACCGCTCCCCCTACGCCTTTCTCTTCACCGGAAAGATCGCCGGCCTAGACGAGCTCGCCGCGCAGGCGAAGGCGAGCGGGAATTTCGACTACGACGCGCCGGTAGCGGGCCTGCAGACGCCGGACCGCCACACGCTGGTCATCCGGCTGAAGCAGCCCGACCTGAACTTCTCGTACGTGCTCGCGTTTCCGCTCACCGGCGCGGTCGCGCGCGAGGCGATAGAAGCGTATGGCGACGAATCGCCCTCGCATCCGGTAGGCAGCGGGCCGTTCCTGCTCAAGCGCTACGTGCGCTCCTCGAAGATCGTGCTCGCGGCCAACCCCGGCTACCGCGGCCAGCTGTGGGACTTCGCGCCGGGAGACGATCCGCGGCAGCGCGAGATCGCCTCGCAGATGCAGGGCAAGAAGCTGCCGCGGCTCGACGGCGTGGAGATCAGCATCATGGAGGAGACGCAGAGCCGCTGGCTCGCGTTCGAGCGCGGCGAGACCGACATCGAATACCAGCTGTGGGACGTGGCGCCGACCTTCATGACCGACGACGGCAGGCTCAGGCCCGAGTTCGTGCGCCGCGGCATCCAGCTCGACCGCACCATCGATCCAGAGATCACCTACCTGTACTTCAACATGCAGGAGCGCATCGGCGACTCGCCCAACCCGGTCGGCGGCTTCGGGAAGGAGAGAATCGCGCTGCGGCGCGCGATCGCGATGTCCTACAAGGTCGACGACCAGATCCGCATCATCCGCAAGGGCCAGGCGGTGCGCGCCGAGTACCCGGTGCCGCCCGGGGTCGCCGGCCACGATCCGGGCTACCGCAGCCTCATTCCCTACGATCCGCGCGCCGCGAACGCGCTGCTCGAGAAGTTCGGCTACCGCAAGGGCCCGGACGGCTACCGCAGGCAGCCCGACGGCGCGCCGCTCGTCATCCGCAACGCTTCGACGCCCACCGAGCGCGACCGGCAGTTCGACGAGCTGCTCAAGCGCTCGCTCGATTCGATCGGGGTGCGGCTCGAAATCCAGAAAGAGCGCTTCCCGGAGCTGCTCAAGCTCGAGAAGCAGTGCCGCCTCATGACGCGCATGGCGGCCTGGATCGCCGACTATCCCGACGGCGACAACTTCATGCAGCTCCTGTACGGTCCGAACATCCACGAGAGCAACAACGCCTGCTACCGCTCGGAGGAATTCGACCGGCGCTACGAGAAGTCGCGGCGCCTCGCCGACGGGCCGGAGCGCGACCGGCTGTACCACGAAATGACGCGCCGAATGGAAGTGGACACGGTGTGGCTGCTCGCCGACAGCCGCATCCGCAACGCGCTGCAGCAGCCGCGGGTGGTGGGGTTCACCAAGCACCCGGTGCTGCACGCCGAGTGGCTGTATCTCGATCTCGCGCCGAGCCCCGGGGACTGAAGCCTTGGCTGCGTACGTGCTGCGCCGCCTGTGGCAGTTCGTGCCGACGCTGCTCGGCGTGGTGCTGCTGGTGTTTTTCCTGTTCAACTTCGTCGGCGGCGACCCGGCCTACCTGCTGGCGGGCAAGATCTCGAACCCGGCGCAGATCGAGAACATCCGCCGCCAGCTCGGCGTGGACCAGCCCTATGCGGTCCAGCTGTGGATCTTCATCAAGCAGGTCGCGAGCGGGGATTTCGGCGCGAGCTGGTCGACCAACGAGCGCGTGTCGGAGATCTTCGCCACGCGGCTCGGGCCCTCGCTCACGGTGCTCGTGCCGCTGCTCGCGATCAGCACGCTGCTCGCGATGGCGGCGGCGATGCTGGTCGCCTACCTGCGCGGCTCGCTCACCGACCGCGCGGTCATGATCGGCTGCACCGTCGGGCAGTCGATCAGCATCCTGGTGTACATCCTGGTGTTCCAGTACGTGCTCGCCTACCAGCTCGGCTGGTTCCCGGTGCAGGGCTGGGGCATCAGCTTCGCCGAGAACCTGCTGCGCTACAGCGTGCTGGCGATCATCGTCGGCGTCGCGGTTTCGCTGGCCCCGGACATACGCCTGTATCGCAGCTTCTTTCTCGACGAGATCAACCAGGACTACGTGCGCACCGCCCGCGCCAAGGGCCTGAGCGAGAACCGCGTGATGTGGGTGCACGTGCTGCGCAACGCGGCGATTCCGATCGTCACCAACATTCTGCTGCAGCTTCCCGGGCTCCTCGCCGGCGCCTTCCTCATCGAGCGCTTCTTCGGCATCCCCGGCATCGGGCGCGAGGTGATCCTCGCCGTCGAGCGCAGCGACTTTCCGGTGATCAAGGCGGTGACCATCTACGTCGCGGTGGCCACCATGGTGGTGAACCTCGGCGCCGATCTGCTCTACAAGGCGATCGACCCGCGCGTGCAGCTCAAGTGAGCAGATCTCCGGGCGTCTGGCTGCTGGCCTGGCGCAGGTTTGAGCGCGACCGCCTCGGCCTCGCCTGCCTGGTGGTGGTCCTCATCTATGGGGCAGTCATGGTCGCCTGCGCGGCAGGCTGGATCGTGCGCGACTGGTCGGAGGAAGTGGCCGTGACCTACGCGCCGCCGGCCTTCCTCGGGCCCGAGGCGCCGCGCGGCGCGAGTTCCGCCGCTGCGGCCGAGACAGCGCCACGGGGCGCGCTCGAGGACTACGGCATCCCCGATCCGCTCGCCGACGACCTGGCCGAGATCGCAAGAGAGCTGGCGGGCACCTCGGCGACCGAGACGCGCGCTGCCACTCTCGCGTTCGGCGCCGACAAGTGGGGCCGGGACGTCCTGAAGAAGGCGGTGAAAGGGACCGAGACTTCGCTGTTCGTGGGCCTGGTCGCGGCTGCGCTCGCCGCTTTCCTCGGCACCCTGTTCGGCGCGCTCGCCGGCTATCGGGGCGGGTGGATCGACGATTTCTTCAACTGGCTCTACAGCGTGTTCACGTCGATCCCGTACCTGCTGCTCGTGCTCGCCGTCGCGGCGGTGGTCAACCAGAAGGGCGTGCTGACGGTGATCCTGATCCTCGGGCTCACCGGCTGGACTGGAATTTTCCGGCTGATCCGCGCCGAGTACATGAAGCACAAGGTGCGCGAGTACGTGCTCGCGGCGGACGCGATCGGCGCATCCGGGGTGCGCCGCATGTTCGTCCACATCCTGCCGAACGTGAGCCACGTGGTGCTGGTGCAGCTCTCGCTGCACGTGGTGCTGTTCATCAAGTCGGAGGTGATCCTGAGCTTCCTCGGCTTCGGCGTCGGCGTCGACACCGTGTCCTGGGGCAGCATGCTCGCCGAGGCGCAAAGCGAGCTGATCCTCGGCAAATGGTGGCAGATCGCGGCGGCGACCTTTGCGATGGCGGTGCTGGTGAGCGCCTTCAGCCTGCTCACCGACGCGCTGCGCGACGCGCTGGATCCAAGGCTGAAATGAGCCTGCTCAGCGTGCGCGACCTGGCGGTCGACTTCCGCATCGACGAAGCGACGACGCTGCGCGCCGTAAAGGGCATCAGCTTCGACATCGACGAGCGCAGCACCGTCGCGCTGGTCGGCGAATCGGGCAGCGGCAAATCGGTGACCGCGCTCGCCATCATGGGCCTGCTGCCGCGCGAGAACGCACGCGTGCATCCTGCGAGCCGCGTAGAGTACCTCGGGCGCAAGCTGCTCGAGCTCCCCGGCCGCGAGCTGCAGGCGCTGCGCGGCGCCGAGATCTCGATGATCTTCCAGGAGCCGATGAGCTCGCTGAACCCGGTGTTCACGGTCGGGTTCCAGATCGCGGAAGTGCTGAGGCAGCACCGCGCCCTGCCCGCGTCGCAGGCGCGGCTGCGCGCGCTCCAGCTGCTCGGCGAGGTCGGCCTCGCCGAGCCCCAGGCCAGGCTCGGCGCCTACCCGTTCCAGCTTTCGGGAGGCGAGCAGCAGCGCGTGATGATCGCCATGGCGATCGCCTGCGAGCCGAAGCTGCTCATCGCCGACGAGCCGACCACCGCCCTCGACGTCACCGTGCAGCGGCAGATCCTGGAGCTGATCGCCGGCCTGCAGGCGCGGCGCCGGATGTCGGTGCTGTTCATCACGCACGACCTGTCGCTCGTGAGCGAGATCGCCGACCAGGTGCTGGTGATGCGCCACGGCGAGATCCGCGAGCAGGGGCCGGCCGAACAGATCTTCTCCGCCCCGCAGGACCCCTATACTCGGGCGCTGCTTGCCTGCCGGCCGCCTCTCGATCGCCGGCCGCAGCGCCTGCCGGTCATCGATGACTTCATGGGAGGAACAGGGCCAAAACCCGGTGAGCGCCCGCGCGGCCTGCGCGGCGACGAGCCGATCATCCTCGAGGCGCGCGGCCTCGCCAAGAGCTTCTATTTCCGCGACGGGCTCTTCGGAAGGCGCGAGCTGAAGGCCGTGAGGGGCGCTTCGTTCAAGCTGGCCAGGGGCAAGACGCTCGGGGTGGTCGGCGAATCCGGGTCAGGCAAGACCACGGTCGGCCTGCTGCTCATGCGGCTGCACAAGGCTTCCGGCGGCGAGGTGCTGTTCGAGGGCAGGGACCTGCTGCCGCTCACGCCGCAGGCGGCGTACCCCTACAAGCGGCGCATCCAGATCGTGTTCCAGAATCCGTATGCCTCGCTCAATCCGCGCTTCACGGTGGGCCAGATCCTGATGGAGCCGATGCACATCCACGGCGTCGGCAGCGGCGAGGCCGAGCGGCGCGCGCTCAGCCTGGAGCTGCTCGACAAGGTGGGCCTCGCCGCGGACTCGTTCGCCAAGTACCCCCACGAGTTCTCCGGCGGCCAGCGCCAGAGGGTCGCGATCGCCCGCGCGCTCACCCTGCGCCCGGAGGTCCTGATCTGCGACGAGTCGGTCTCCGCGCTCGACGTCTCGGTCCAGGCCCAGCTGTTGAACCTCCTGCAGGATTTGCAGGACGAATACGCAATGAGCTACCTGTTCATCTCGCACGACCTGGCGGTGGTCCGCTACATGGCCGACCAGGTCATGGTGATGAAGGACGGCGAGATCGTCGAAATCGCCGGCCCGGACGAGATCTACTCCAGCCCGAAGCATCCCTATACGCGGCTGCTGCTGTCGTCCATGCCCGGGCGCGCGCAGTGAGACTCTGGGTTTTCTTTTTTCTCATTCTGGGGTCACCCCCGACGTGGGCAGCTCATGCCTATGCCCAGTTCGGCGACATCAAGTACCCGCGCGGCTTTCCGCACTTCGAATGGGTCAACCCGAACGCGCCTAAGGGCGGCGAGCTCGACCTGGTCGCCGCGTTGCGCATCACCAATTTCGACAAGTACAACCCGTTCACGCTGAAGGGCACGTCGCCGCCCGGGCTGGGCAACCTCGTCTTCGAGACCCTGCTCACCCCGACGCTGGATGAGCCGACCACGGCCTATGGACTTCTGGCCGAGGACATCGAGGTCGCCGCCGACGGGCTGGCGGTGACTTTCCGCCTCAACCCGAAAGCGCGCTTCCACCACGGCAAGCCAGTCATGGCGGCCGACGTCAAGCACAGCTTCGACATCCTGATGACCAAGGAAGCCAATCCGCAATTCCGGGTGGTGTACGGCGATGTGAAGCGCGCCGTCGTCCTCGGCCCGCGCACAGTACGGTTCGAGTTTGCGCGGGCCAGCGCTGAGCTGCCGCTTCTCGTCGGTGGGCTCGCTGTTTTCAGCCGGGACTGGGGAGCGGGAAAATCCTTCGACAAGGTCGTGATGGACATTCCCATCGCCAGCGGTCCCTACCGGGTCGGCCGCGTGAACTTCGGCCGCGATATCACCTACGAGCGCGATCCGGACTACTGGGGGCGCGATTTGGGCGTGCGCCGCGGCATGTTCAACTTCGATCGCATCACCTACAAGATCTATCGCGACAACGTGGCGCAGACTGAAGCCTTCAAAGCGGGCGAGTTCGACTTCCTCCGGGTGTTCTCGGCGCGCGAATGGGCGCGTATCTACACCGGCAAGAAGTTCGACTCGGGCGAGCTGGTCAAGGCCGAGCTGCCATTCGCGAACGCCGGCGATTTTCAGGGCTTCCTCATCAACACGCGCCGCGACAAGTTCAAGGATGTGCGCGTGCGCGAGGCGCTTGCGCTCGCCTTCGACTTCGAATGGATGAGCCGCCGGCTGATGTACAACTCGTACCTCCGCTGCCGCGGCTATTTCAACAACAGCGATTTCGAGGCCAAGGGGCTGCCGGGTCCGGACGAGCTCCAGGTGCTCGAACCTCTAAGAAATAAATTATCCGAAAAAATCTTTCGCGAGGAAGTGCCGCAGCCGCCCTCTACCGATCCGCCCAACAGCTTGCGCGGCAACCTGCAGAAGGCGCGCGAGCTTCTGGCTGCCGCGGGATGGACCTACCGCGACGGGGCGCTGCGCAATGCAAAAGGAGAGGCGTTCACCCTGGAATACATGGATAGCGGCGGCGGTGAGCGCGTCATGACGCCGTACATCCAGGCGCTCGCCAAGCTCGGCATCCGGCTCGACTATCGCCGCGCCGACTTCGCCTTGTACCGCAAGCGGCTCAACGTGTTCGACTTCGATCTCTTCTCGCTGCGCATTCCCGGCAGCGAGGCGCCGGGCGCCGACCTGCTCGACTTCTTCGGCTCGCAATCGGCCGACACCGAGGGTTCGAGCAACTGGATCGGCGTGCGCGACCCGGCGGTAGACGCCATCGTCAACCTGGCGCTGTCCGCCGCCACGCGGCCGCAGCTCGTCGCCCGGCTGCGCGCGCTCGACCGCGTTCTGCGCCACGGCCATTACGTCATCCCGCAGTGGTATTCGAGCACTCACCGCGTCGCATACCGCGCCGGCAAATTCGAGCAGCCCGAGGTGAAGCCGCTCTATTACGCCGCCGACGACTGGGTCGTCCTCACCTGGTGGAGGAAACGCTGAATGTGGTCGTACCTCCTGAAGCGGCTGCTGCTGATGATCCCGACGCTGTTCGGAATCCTCCTCATCACTTTCGTCGTCATCCAGTTCGTCCCCGGCGGGCCGGTGGAGCAGCTCGTCTACCAGCTCGAGGGCCGCGAAGGCGGCATGGAAGGCGGTGGTGGAACGGCGCGCGCCCCGGGGCTCGGCGGCTATCGCGGCCGCCAGGGCGTGGACGCGGCGCAGATCGAGGAGATCAGGAAGCTTTACGGGTTCGACAAGCCGGCGCACGAGCGCTTCGTGCAGATGATCGGGCAATTCGCCCGCTTCGACCTGGGGACCAGCTTCTTCCACAACAAGAAAGTGTCCCAGCTCATCGCGGAGAAGCTCCCGGTGTCCATCAGCCTGGGACTATGGACGTTTCTTCTCACCTACCTGATTTCGGTCCCGCTCGGCATCGCCAAAGCGGTGAGGGCGGGCACGGCGTTCGATACCGCCACCACGTTCATCGTGCTGCTCGGCTACGCCATCCCGGGCTTCGTCCTCGGCGTGGTGCTGCTCGTGTTCCTCGCGGGCGGAACGTTCGTGCAGTGGTTTCCGCTGCGCAGCCTCACCTCCGCCAACTGGCATGACCTGAGCCTCTTCGGCAAGATCACCGATTACTTCTGGCACATCGCCCTTCCGGTCGCGGCGATGACGGTGGGCGGATTCGCCGTCATCACGACGCTGACCAAGAACTCCGTGCTGGAGGAGATCCGCAAGCAATACGTGATGACCGCCCGGGCGAAGGGCGTCGAGGAGCGCGCGGTGCTCTGGCGCCACGTGTTCCGCAACGCCCTGATTCCGATCATGACCGGATTCCCGGCGGCGTTCGTCGCGGCGTTCTTCACCGGGTCTTTGCTGATCGAGACGCTGTTCTCCCTGGACGGGCTCGGGCTGCTGTCCTATGAATCGGTGATCCGCCGCGATTACCCGGTCGTGTTCGGCAGTCTTTTCGTCTTCACCATCATCGGCCTCATTACGAATCTCATCCGCGACCTGTGCTACGTCTGGGTCGACCCGCGCGTGAAGTACTTCGACTGAGCATGCACTCGCCAGAGAGCCCGACGCGGCGCGCGTGGCGCCGCTTTCGCAGCAACCGGCTGGGCTATGCGAGCCTGCTCGTGCTCGGTGTGCTTTTCGGCGTGAGCCTGATTGCCGAGCTGGTGTCCAACGACAGGCCGCTCGCCGCCCGCTACAACGGCCATTGGTACTTCCCGGTGATCGAGACGACGCCGGAAACGGCCTTTGGCGGAGATTTTCCCACGCCGGCCGACTTTCTCGATCCGCGCATCCGCGAAAACCTGGCGCAACCGGGCAACTTCGCGCTCTATCCGCTCAACCGCTATCACCACAGCACGATCAACTACTTCGCGCAGAACCCCGATCCGTCGCCGCCCAATCGCGAGAACTGGCTTGGCACCGACGACCGGGGCCGCGATCTGCTCGCGCGGCTGCTCTATGGTTTTCGCCTCTCGGTGGTCTTCGCGCTGATTGTCGCGGCGCTCGCCACCGCCTTCGGCGTGCTGTACGGGGCGCTGCAGGGTTATTTCGCCGGCTGGACCGACATCGGCATGGAGCGCGTCAAGGAGATCTGGGGCGCGCTGCCGGTGCTCTACATGCTGATCATCTTCGCGTCGCTGTTTTCGCCCAGCTTCTGGCTCCTCGTCCTGCTGATCGCCATCTTCGGCTGGCTCGGCATGGCGGCGTACGTGCGCGCCGAGTTTCTCAAGAACCGCACGCTCGACTACGTGCGGGCTGCCCGCGCTCTGGGCCAGAGCAACCGGATCATCATGTGGCGGCACATCCTGCCGAACAGCATCACGCCGGTCGTCACCCTGGTGCCGTTCGAGATGGCCGGGGCGATCGGTGCCCTGACCAGCCTCGATTTCCTGAACCTGGGCATGCCTCTGGGCGCGCCGAGCCTGGGCGAGCTGCTCAGCCAGGGCAAGGACAACCTCTACGCCTGGTGGATCTCGGTGTCGACTTTCGCCGTGCTCGTCGTGATGCTGCTGCTGCTGATCCTCATCGGCGACGCGCTGCGCGACGCGCTCGACCCGCGCAAGGTGCTGGAGGGCGAGGAGAAATGAGGTGAGCCTGCTCGAAGTGCGCGACCTCAGCATCCACTTCAGCGTGCGCCGGGTGGTGGAGAATGTCTCGTTCTCGCTCGACGCCGGGGAGAAGCTGGCGCTGGTCGGCGAGTCGGCGTCCGGGAAGACGGTGACCGCGCTCTCGACGCTCAGCCTGATCGAGAGCGCGCGCTTGACCGGGGAGATTCTGTTCAACGGGAAGCAAGTCTTGAAAATGTCCCCCGAGGAGCTGCGCGAGCTGCGCGGGCGCGACATCGCCGTGATCTTCCAGGAGCCGATGACCGCTCTGAACCCCATCCATACGGTCGGCGACCAGATCGTCGAGTCGATCGAGCTGCACACGAAGCTGCGCGGGGCGCAGGCCTGGGCCGGGGCAGTCGGGGCAATGCGCCGCGTGGGGATCGACGACGCCGAGCGGCGCGCGCGCAGCTATCCGCATCAGCTCTCCGGCGGGCAGCGCCAGCGGGCGATGATCGCCATGGCGCTCGCCTGCAATCCGAAGCTCCTCATCGCCGACGAGCCGACCACAGCGCTCGACGCCGCGATCCGCCTGCAGATCCTCGATCTGCTGGAGAAGCTGCGGGCCGAGGCCGGCATGGCGCTGCTCCTCATCACCCACGACCTCAACCTGGTGCGGCGCTACGCCGAGCGCGTGGCGGTGATGGAGCGCGGCGTGATGGTCGAGCAGGGGCCGACGGCGCAGGTGATCGGGCGTCCGCAGCACCCGTACACGCAAAAGCTCGTCAACAGCCGGCCGGTGCGCGACGTCGCTCCGCCGGGCGCCGGCCGCGTGGTCGAGGCCCGCGACGTAAGGGTGGAGTACCCGACTCGCCTGCCCGGCATTCGCGGCTGGTTCAAGAGCGGCCGCTTTACCGCGGTCCAGGGCGTCGATTTCGATCTCGCGCCCGGCGAGACTCTAGGCATCATCGGCGAATCGGGCTCGGGCAAAACGACGCTCGCTCTTGCTGTTCTCGGTCTTCTGAAAGCTCAAGGCCATGTCAGCATCGACGGCATGCAGTGGTCGCAAGCAGACCGGGCTCAAAAGCGCGCGCTGCGCCGCCAAATCCAGGTAGTGTTTCAGGATCCGCTGTCGTCGCTCTCGCCGCGGCTCACCGTCGAGGCGATCATCGGCGAGGGGCTCGAGATCCACGCGCCGCAGCTCAATGCCGCCGAGCGGCGCAGCCGCATCGTGCAGGCGCTCTACGACGTCGGGCTCACCGAAGGCGGGGACGCCGAGGCGCTGCTCGCGCGCTACCCGCACGAGTTCTCCGGCGGCCAGCGCCAGCGCATCGCCATCGCGCGCGCCCTGATCGTGAAGCCGAAGGTGGTGGTGCTCGACGAGCCGACCAGCGCGCTCGACGTCACGATCCAGAAGCAGGTGCTGGAGCTGCTTGGCGGGCTGCAGCGGAAGTACGGGCTGAGCTACATCCTGGTGACGCACGACATCGACGTGGTGCGCGCCATGGCGCATCGCGTCATGGTGATGAAGGACAGCCGCATCGTCGAGAGCGGGCCGCTCGCCGAGGTCCTCGGGAGTTCGGGGACGGAGCCCTAACTCCGAAAGCTTCGCGTCGCTGGAGTTAGGGCTCCGTCCCCGAAGTTTAGGCGGCCTTGCGGTAGCGCCTGCCTTTCGCCTTGGAGCGCGGCTTGCCCTTCTTCGCGGGCGCGCGCACCTCGAGGGCGATGCGCTGCCCAGTGGCGAGCCGGCTGATGCGGTTCCAGCGCTTGATGTCCTCGACGATGACGCCGTAGCGCTCCGCGATCGAGTCGAACGTCTCGCCGGACCTGACGGTGTGGAAGATGCGCCGCATCACAATCGGGATCGGCGGCGCGTACATGAGCGGCAGCTTGCGCATGCCGCTCGCCGCGGCGAGGTCCACCGGCACGACCAGCAGGCCTGGAACTTCGCGCCTGCGCGGCGCGATGCCGTTGACTTCCCTCAGCTGCCCCAGCGTCAGGCCGAATTTCTTCGCGATCGATTCTAGCGTCTCGCCGCGCTTCGTCTGATAGGACTGCCACGACACCAGCGCGTTCTCGTCGTGCTTGATGAGGTTGGCGTGGAACACGTCGACCTTGTCGGCGGGAAGCACGATGCGGGGCGTCAGCGCGGCGCGGATCAGCGGCCGGCTGAAACCGGGATTGAGGGCGATGAATTCCTCGACCGGCATCTCGGCGAGCTTGGCGGCGAGCTGCACGTCGATGTCCCGCAGCTCCGTATAGGCGGCGAAATAGGGCGCATTGGGGATCGGATCGAGGACGATGCCGAACAGCGCCGGGTTGGAAATGATGTTCTTCAACGCCTGCAGCTTGGGGATGTACATGCGCGTTTCTGCCGGCATTTTCAGGTTCGCGTAGTCCGTGGGCTTGCGCGCGGCGCGGTTCTTGGCGATCGCCCGCGCCACCCCGTTCTCGCCGTAGTTATAGGAGGCGAGCGCGAGCTGCCAGTCGCCGTGCAGCTCGTAGAGCTTGGTGAGGTAGTCGAGCGCCGCGGTGGTCGAGTCAACGATGTCGCGGCGCCCGTCGTACCACCAGTTCTGCTTCAGCTCGAAGCGCCTGCCGGTGCCCGGGATGAACTGCCACAGGCCCGAGGCGTGCGCGCGCGAGTAGGCCATCGGGTTGAACGCGCTCTCCACCATCGGCAGCAGCGCCAGCTCGGTCGGCAGGCCGCGCTTTTCGATCTCCTCGACGATGTGGTAGAGGTACAGCCGGCTGCGGTCGAAGACGCGCTGCAGGTATTCTGGGCGCGCGGCGAAGTACGCGGTGTGCCTCTCCACCAGGGCACTGTCGAGGTCCGGGATCGCGAAGCCCTGGCGAATGCGCTGCCAGAGATCCGCCGGCCGCTCGGTGCGATCGATCCTCCTCAAGCCGCGCAGCGGCTCCTGCACGACCCGCTGCTCGCCCTCGAAGGGCGCCAGGAGGGACGCGTCGGGAAGAATGGCCGGCGGCAGCGCGGCCTGCGGGCTCACGGGCGGCGAGCGGGGCGGCGCGGGCGGCGCCGGGGAGGCCGTCTCCGCCGCGGCTGCCTGCTCGCCCGGCAACTCGGGCGCCACGGGCTGAGACGCGCAGGCCTGGAGCAGCGCGATCAACCACCCGGCAAGGACCTGTTTGTTCTTCAAAAGCGATTCTTCCAGTCCCGTATTGCGGCGAATACTCTCACAGGATCGGCTATGCGTGCTCCGAGGTACTTGTTGGCCGACTCGACCACCGCCGGCTCGAGGCAGCGCAGGAAGGGGTTGGTGGCCTTTTCCTCGCCGAGCGTGCTCGGCAGCGTCGGCTTGCCCGCCGCGCGCAGGCGCTGGTCGCGCGCCTCGCGCTGCTCGAGCGCCGCGTTGCCCGGCTCGACGGTTTTAGCAAAGCCGATGTTCGCGAGCGTGTACTCGTGCCCGCAATACACCTTCGTCTCGTCGGGCAGCGCGCGCAGCTTCTGCAGCGACGCGTACATCTGCTCGGCGGTGCCTTCGAAGAGCCGCCCGCAGCCGCACGCGAACAGCGTATCGCCACAGAACAGCGACCCTGCCCCATAATAGGCGATGTGCGCGCGCGTATGCCCGGGGATGTCGATCACCGAGAAATCGACGCCAAGCTCGGGGATGCGAACGCTGTCGCCCTCGGACACCGGCCGCGTCAGCGCGGGGATCGGTTCCTTGCGCGGGCCATAGACCGGAACCGGGCGCGTCGCCACCAGCTCGGCGATGCCGCCGACATGGTCCGGATGGTGGTGCGTGGCGAGAATCGCGGCGAGCTCGAGCCGCTCGCGCGACAGATAGTCGAGCACCGGGCGCGCTTCGCCGGGATCGACCACCGCGGCGTGCGTCGCGTTGCGCAGCGTCCAGACATAGTTGTCCTTGAACGCTTTGACGGGAACGATCCTGAGCATGGTGCAGCATTCCTTCGTGCAAAACGGGGCGCAGAAGTATAACGGCGGCCGCTCGTCGCTTTCCTGGTGGTTTTCCACACCCCAGGGAACTTATGTGCTCGACTGGGAGCTCACACAGTTTGACAGCGCCGTAGACGACGTGTTCGGCTTCAGGGCGCTGCAGGTCGGTCTGCCCGAAATCGATTTCCTGCGGCAAAACCGCATTCCCTACCGTTTTTCGCTGGCGCTCGAGCCCGGCGCCGCGCTGGCGGCGGACCCGCTGCAGCTGCCGCTCGCTTCGCAGAGCGTCGACCTGGTCGCGCTGCCGCACGTGCTGGAGTTTCACCCCAACCCCCACGACGTGCTGCGCGAGGTCGAGCGGGTGCTGATGCCCGAGGGCCAGGTCGTGATCTCCGGCTTCAACAGCGCTTCGCTCTGGCGCCTGCGGCAGGTGTTTTCCCGCAAGGCCGGGGCACCGTGGGACGGCAGGTTCATCGGGCTGGTGCGGCTCAAGGAATGGCTCAAGCTCCTCGGCCTGGAGCTGAACGGCGGCAAGTTCGGCTGCTATGCGCCGCCGTTCTCCAATCCGCAGTGGCTGCGGCGCTTCGGCTTCATGGAGAAGATGGGCCCGCGCTGGCTGTGGTTCGCGGGCGCGGTCTATGTGGTGCGCGCGGTGAAGCGAGTGCACGGCATGCGCGTCGTCACCCCGGCCTGGCGCCGGGAGCGCGCGCGGCGGCGGGCGCTCGCGCCGATGACGCAGCGCTCTCACAAGAATCATGGATAGAGAGGCGGTGGAGATCTTCAGCGACGGGGCATGCCGCGGCAATCCGGGCCCGGGCGGCTGGGGCGTGCTGCTGCGCGCCAAAGGCACCGAGCGCGAGCTCTATGGCGGCGAGCCCGACACCACGAATAACCGCATGGAGCTCACCGCGGTCATCCGCGCTCTCGAGGCGCTGAAGCGCCCCAGCCGAGTACAGGTCTATACCGATTCCCTTTATGTCACGAAGGGGATCTCTGAATGGGTGCATGACTGGAAGCGCCGCGGCTGGCGCACCGCCGACAAGAAGCCGGTGAAGAATGTCGACCTGTGGCAGCGGCTCGACGAGCTGGCGGCCCTGCACGATGTGCAATGGCACTGGGTGAGGGGCCATTCCGGCCACCCCGAGAACGAGCGGGCGGACCAGCTGGCGAACCGCGGGATACCGGATGAGCGCTAGGCAGATCGTGCTCGACACGGAAACCACCGGGCTGAACCCCAGGCTCGGCGACCGGGTGATCGAGCTCGGCTGCGTGGAGATCCTCAGCCGCCGCATCAGCGCGCGGCATTTCCACGTGTACCTGAACCCGCAGCGCGAGGTCGAGGAGGGGGCGCTCAAGGTGCACGGGCTGACGCGCGAGTTTCTCGCCGACAAGCCGCGCTTTGCCGACGTCGCCCGCGCCTTCCTGGACTTCATTCAGGGCGCCGAGCTGATCATCCACAACGCCGACTTCGACGTCGAGTTCCTCGACCTGGAGCTCGGGATCGCCGGGCTCGGCCGGCTCGGCCAGCACGTGGCGAAGATCACCGATACGCTCGCCTTCGCGCGCGAGCTGCATCCGGGCAAGAAGAACAGCCTCGACGCGCTTTGCGAGCGCTATTTCGTCGATCATTCCAACCGCACGCTGCATGGGGCGCTGCTCGACGCGCGGCTGCTCGCCGAGTGCTACCTGGCGATGACCCGCGGCCAGGAGAGCCTGGTGATGGAGCTCGAGACCCCGGCCGCGGCGGCGGCGGCGCTCGCGGCGCTGCAGGTCGACGTCTCCAACCTGGTGGTGCTGCGCGCCCTGCCCGAGGAGGTCGCGCTCCACGAGAAGTACCTCGACGGCATGGAGAAGGAAGCGAAAAGCGGCGTCCTCTGGCGCCGTATACTCAAGACAGCGTGAAACGCAACCCCTACGAGCAGCAGCTCGACAAGAATGCGGCGAACTATGCGCCGCTGACACCGCTGTCCTTCCTCGAGCGCGCGGCGCACGTCTATCCGGACCGCCTCGCGGTGATTCACGGCGCGCAGCGCGCCACCTGGAGGCAGACGTACGAGCGCTCGCGCCGCCTGGCGCACGCTCTGGCCAGGCGCGGCCTGGGCGTCGGGGATACCGTCGCGGCGATGCTGCCCAATATTCCGGCGATGTACGAGGCGCACTTCGGCGTGCCGATGAGCGGCGCAGTGCTCAATGCGCTGAACACCCGGCTCGATGCCGACGCCATCGCCTTCATGCTGAACCACGGCAACGCGAAGCTGATTTTGGTCGACAGGGAATTCGCCGAGGTGATCGAAAAGGCGATCTCAAAAATAAATCGTGAAATTGAGGTCATCGACGTCGAGGACCCCGAGTACGCCGGCCCGGGCAGGCGCCTCGGAAGCAAGACCTACGAGGAGCTGCTCGCCGGGGGCGACCCGGCGTGGGAATGGCGCTGGCCGGCCGATGAATGGCAGGCGATCTCGCTCAACTACACCTCGGGCACCACCGGCAACCCGAAGGGCGTGGTGTATCACCACCGCGGCGCCTACCTGAACGGCGTCGGCAACATCCTGGTCTGGGGCATGCCGCAGCATTCGGTGTACCTGTGGACGCTGCCGATGTTCCATTGCAACGGCTGGTGCTTTCCCTGGACGATGGCCGCGAACGCGGGGACCAGCGTATGCCTGCGCCGGGTCGATGCGCAGACGATCTTCCGGTTGATCAAGCAGCATCGCGTCACGCACTACTGCGGCGCGCCGGTGGTCCACCAGATGCTCATCAACGCGCCCGAGGAGATGAAACAGGGAATCAGCCACCAGGTGAGCGGCCTGGTCGCCGCGGCGGCACCGCCGGCGGCAATGATCGAAGGCCTGCAGAAGATGGGCTTCAGCATCACCCACGTGTACGGTCTCACCGAGACCTACGGCCCGGCGACGGTCTGCGCGAAGCACCCGGAGTGGGGCCGGCTGCCCCTGGCGGAGCAAGCGCGGTTGAACGCACGCCAGGGCGTGCGCTATCACGTCGAGGAAGGGCTGAGC
>Ga0209472_1000281_pt1 | contig 31261 bp, 16 predicted proteins | sample GraSoiAngelo_130_FD_185887 | JGI IMG/M metagenome (GOLD analysis project Ga0209472, IMG submission 185887) | Grasslands soil microbial communities from the Angelo Coastal Reserve, California, USA - 14_0929_02_20cm (SPAdes) (version 2) | ecosystem: Environmental > Terrestrial > Soil > Grasslands ... | reverse complement strand
GACCGTCATGGACCAGGCACGGCTGATCGCGCGCGTCACGATCTTGTCCGGGCTGGGCGGCTCGAAAGGGTCTCGTTCGGGGACCGCATCGGGATAGACCTCGAGTCGCCAGACGCCCGGGCGCACCTTGTCCAGGAAGTAGATCCCCTCGCCGCCGTAGGTCACCGTAGGAGAGGAGCCATAGCCCGCGATGCGGCGCAACGCGGCTGGCTCTGGGGGCGTCGCGCGTGTCGAGCCGGCGTAAAGGAACGCGTCGCGCGCGACCAGCTCCCCCAGGTCGCCTTCGTAAGAGACGTGGAAGTCACCGAAGCGCGAGTTCTCGGGATAGGGACCGTAGGAACGCAATCGGGGCAGCCGGTGCATCGCCTCGGCGGCGATAACGGCGCTCATCGCCTTGCGCGGCGTGTAGACCAGGTTCAGGTAGTGCGTCTGCCACCCCAGGTTGCGCGAGGCGGTCCGGAGCATGTCGTAGGCGAACATGGCGGCGAACTGCGCCCCCACGGCTCGAAACGTCCGCGCCATCGCTGGATACATGTAACCGGTGCGCAGGTCCGGCGAGTCGAACTCGTACACCAGGCGCGGGCTTCGGGCCAGCTCCGGGCGCAGCATGTCGGGGAAGGTGTCGACCGAGCGGAGGTAGTTGCCTTCCAGCTCGTGGCCGGAGTTGAGGCCGGTGGGATACCAGCCGAATGTCACGCCCTGCGCCCGACTCCGCCTGATGGCCTCCGCGATCCTGAAATCCTGGCTCACGTTGTAGAAGACGAGCTTGTTGCACCCCGTGCTGCGCACCGCGTCGGTAAGCGCGTTGATGTAGCGGATGGAGCCCTGAAGGTCCTCGGGGTGATGCCATGGCTCGTTCACCAGCTCGATGAAGAGGATGGCGGGCTCGTCCTTGAGCGCCACGCGCGTGTACGGATTCACGTGATCCAATATCTGGTGCACGTAGTTCACCTGCGCCGCGATGGCGGCTGGGTCTGTGCCCATGCGGGCTTTGCCGAAGCGCCGGCCGAAGCCCGGTGCCGAGCTATCAGACAATGCGTCGGGCCAGTTCGCGCCGTACAGCTGGATGGGGCTGAAGAGCATATAGATGCCCCGCTCCCGTGCGCGGGCGATCAGATAGTCCAGCAGATCCAGGTGGTCGTTGGCGATCAGGTTGCCGGCCGAGTCGGAGGCCTCCCAGTCGCCCCAGAAGGTGAGCCGCAGGCCGTCCCAGCCCATGCGGGCGAACTGCGCCATGTCCTCATCGATCATCTGCTTGCGATCGGCATGGAGGTACCCGGCCGCGCGGTAGTCGGAGGCGGTGGGGAGCACGTAATTGGCGCCGAACAGGGTGACTTCCTGCCGGTTGTCCCGCCAACGCACGACGCCCACGCTGTCGAGGTAAACGGTTCGATTGGTGCGCTGCGCTTGAACGGATGACGCGATCGTGGCGAGGGCTGCCAGAATCAGACGTGACCTCGACTGCAGCCCCCGACACATGGACGCCTCCCGTGGAGCGCGGCTCAAGCCGCGGCTCGGCCCAGCCGCTGAAGCGGCGTCGCGCACGCCCGTTTACGGGCAGGGCCGAGCCGCGAGTTCACTCGCGAAGGTCGAGGACGAGGCTCTCCCGAGGTCCGATCGTCGCCACCGGGACATACTCCCGGATTCGGCCGTCAGCGTGGACCTGCAGAGTGCGGCCGTTCGGACCGCCAAGGAGATTGCGCGCCGCGTACCTGCCGGGCGGTAGCACTCCCTCTCCGGAACTGATCGACACGCCGGAAGCCGGGGCGGCGCCCAGATTCGCGACCACGAGCACCACGTGATCGCCCGCCCGGCGCACGTAGGTAGCGACCCGAGGGCTGCTGGCTGAGAGCGGTACCAGTGTACCCGTCGCCAGCGCGTCGTTCTGCCGGCGCAGGTGGATCAGCTTGCGGTAGAGGTTCAGGAGCGAGCCTGGGTCGGTGTCCTCCAACGCGACATTCACCACCATCGAGTCCGGCTGCTGCGCTTCCCAAGCCGGGCCGGTGGTGAAGCCCACGCCGGCCCGCGGGCTCCACTGCATGGGGGTACGCAGGCGCGGATCCGGTTTGTCGCCCGTCATGCCGATCTCCTCGCCATAATAGATGAAGGGCAGACCCGGGAGGGTGAGCAGCAACGTCGCCGCCTGCTTGGCGCGCGTGACACCACCGCCGAGCGCGGTAAGCACCCGGGTTTGGTCGTGGTTGCTCAGAAACGGCGACCAGCGGTACGCCGGCAGCGTGTCCTGGAGCCGGACGAAGCCCGTGAGCAGTCCGGCCGCCGAACCTGTGCGGACCGCCGACAGAAGCGAATCAGCCAGCTCGAAGCCGAAATACGACGTGAGCTGGTCGGGGTAATAGGGCATCATCTCGTCGATGTTGCCCCACGCCTCGCCGACGGTATACGCGCCGGGCTTCACGCTGTCGATGTGTGCCGCGTATTCGTGGAGGAAGGCGTGCGTGCCGGGGCACCCCATCAGGCAGGTTCCTTCCTCCACGAGATAGGGGACAGCGTCCAGGCGGAAGCCGTCCGCGCCCAAGTCCCGGAGCCAGAAGGTGGCGATCTTCTTCGCCTCGTCCCGCACGGCCGGAGTCTGGTAGTTCAAGTCCGGCATCCCGCTCCAGAAGACCCCGTAGTAGTACTCGTCCCGCACGGGCGAGCGGTGCCAGTCGTCCCCGCCGTGGGGCCCCTTGCCGAGCGGCGCCGGGGCGAAGCGGTACCAGGCGCGATACGGCGAGGTCGTATCGTGCAGGGCCGCTTGGAAATAGGGGTGCTCGCTCGAGCTGTGGTTCAGCACCATGTCCACGAGGACTTTGATGCGGCGGCGATGTGCCCCCGCCACCAGCCGCTTGAAGTCGTCGTTGGTGCCGTAGGCGGGCTCGACACGGTAATAGTCGCTCACGTCGTAGCCGTGGTAGCTGGGCGATTTGGCTACGGGCATCAGCCAGATGCAGGAGGCGCCGAGCTTGGCGATGTAGTCGAGCTTCTCGATCAGACCGTTCAGGTCGCCGATGCCGTCGCCGTCCGAGTCGGAGAACGAGCGGACGAACACTTCGTAGCATACGGCGCCGCGCGCCCACGCGGGCCCGGTCGCGCGCTGCGCGGCGAGCGATGTGATCGAGGCGCAGGCCAGGAGCACGACGCCGAGTCTGACCGCTCGTGAGATTGACACGGCCCGCGTTATCGAGAACGCGACCCTATATTGCCCCAGAGGCTGCGGTTCGTCCACCTGCGTCGGGAGTCCCGTATGCAAGGCGGCTTACAATTCGCGCTCGCCGCGCTGTTCGTAACCACGTCCGCGTGCGCCCATCGCCGCGGCAGCGCGGCAGACCCCGAGCAATTACGGCCGCATGCGGCTCGCGTCAGCGTGAACGTCACCAACAATTCCCAGAGCGCGATGGAGATCTTCGTCGTCGGAAACGGAACCTCCTACCACATGGGGACTGTGGCCCCGGGAGTTCCCCGCAGTTTTGAGCTCCCCCCGGGGATGGTCGCCGCCGGCGGTCACCTACAGTTCGTCGCGCAGGCCAGCGGCGCCGGCCCCCGTGTCCGGTCCGACGAAGTCCTGGTGGCGCCCGGGGACGTTGTGGACTTCGAGATAATGACCAATCTCGTGGGTAGCCGCGCCACGGTGCGACCCTGAGACGGAGCCGTCATCGCTGAAGCGCCCAGGCCCCTTCACGGAGTAAAGCCCGGATTCTGCTTCAGGTTTGGATTGGCACTGAGCTCGTTCAGCGGGATCGCGTACAGATTGTAATGCGGATCGGTGGCTGTCCCACCCGGCTGGTTGCCCTTCCACGCCCAGAGGTACGCCCCGCCCGTGAACAGACCGTAGCGGATGAGGTCGGTCCGACGGCGGGCCTCGAACAGCAGCTCGCGGCCCCGCTCGGCCAGGATGGTGTCCAGCGTCATCTGGCCGGCCGTGATGTCGTGGGTCGCATTGCCGTACGCGCGCTCCCGCAGATAGTTGAAATAGGTCACCCCCTGGGCCACGTTGGTGCCCGTGCGAACGGCGGCCTCGGCGTAGATGAGGTACGCCTCGCCGAGGCGGAAGATCGGGAAATCGGTGTCGATCATCGTCGTTTGCGAGCCGGGGCCGCCCGTAGACGTCTTGTTCGTGAACTTGGGCCCGGCGACGCCGTAGTTGAACGAGCCGATGTCGATGACGGAATCGCGAACGCTGTGGTCGATTGTCGTCCAGTGGTTTTTGCTTGTTGGATGCCCGGGGTCCCCTGCCGTGTCCGCACCAATCGTGAGCGAATCCCGAGCCCGCTGAGCCCTCGTGGAGTCAACCGCTGCCATGCTGTCGTAGATGAACGACGCGCGGGAATCCCCTGCGCCGAACCGGCGGTGCGCCTGCTGCTTCACCCGGTAGCCGCCCCAGCAGTAGTCCATGCCGAACCACGAGGCCTGCATGCTGCCGCCGCAGCCGGCGTGCACCAGGAAGGTCATCCCCCCCCACGTCTGGGTATGGGACCCGTCCTGGATGGCGGCGAATATGACCTCCGTCGACGTGTTGTTGTCGGAGGTGAAGTTGTGCCGATAATTGCCTTCCAAGGTGTACAGGCCCGAGGTGATGACGTCGGACGCGGCGGTCAGCGCGTCGGCATAATGGGGTGTGCCGCTGTAGACCTCGGCGTTGAGGTACAGCTCGGCTAGCACCATGTTCGCCGTTGCGGGCGTCGCACGGCCGTAGGTGATCGTCCCGTTGGGTGTCGGCAGGGAATCCGCGATCGCCTGCAGCTCGCTCACGACGTAGCGGTACATGCTGTCGCGCGCGACCTGCTTCGGCGGCGGGCCGCCGATCGGGTCGGCCTCGGTCACGAGCGGGATGCTCCCGAAGAAATCCAGCCCGACCCAGTAGGCCAGGGCCCGCAGGAATCTCGCTTCGGCGCGGTATTCCTTAATCTGCCCCTTGAGCGCCGCGCTGACGCCCCGCGAGTCCAGCAAGCTCGTCGTGGTCTGGCGCAGAAACTCATTCACCAACACGGTCTCGAAAAAGACCCGGTAATACATCGCCTGGCTGATCGTGTTGGTCGAGTTCCATTGCCATCTATTCAGGTCGGGAACGCCCGGGTCGTTCCAGCCGATCACCGCCTCGTCCGTCGGGAGCTCCTGCAGATACCAGTTCAGGCGCAGGAATTCCGATGTCCCTTCGTCGATCAGCTTGATGTCCCCGTTCTTGTCCCCGGGATCATTCGGGCCGATCTGTGAGGTGACGACCAGCCCCGCGTACAGCTTCGCCATGTACTGGGCATAGGCGTTCGGGTCGGCCCAGATATTGGCGCCGGTCACGGCGCTCTTCGGAGCTACCGTTGGGTCCGTACAGCCGGCCGCGAGGAGCACGGCGACGATCGCGACAGCCTGACACGTTCTGAGGTTCATATTGGTCCCTTCTCGAGTAGCCGTATCCATGGCCCTGTGTCAGAACCGGACGCTCAGGCCACCGGTGACGGTGCGCGAGCGCGGATAGATGTTGTTGTCGAGTCCGTTCAGCCCGGCGGTCGGATCCACGCCATCGTAGCCCGTGATGGTGAAGGCGTTCTGCACCGTCGCGTACGCGCGCCACGGACGGCCACCGTACTGGAAGGAGCAACCGAGTGTGATGTTGTCCATCCGGAGGAACGATGCGTCCTGTACGTAGAAATCCGACAGGAACTGGGGCGCTGTGAAGCCGGTCTTCAGGACCGAAGCGTCCATGTTCGTCGGCGTCACGTTGCCGGACGTGATGTTCTGGTACGAGCCGTTGGACGCCGCAACGTTGTTGTAGACGTAGCTGCCCAGCTGCGCCCGCAGCGTGAAGCTCAAGTCGAACTTGTGGAAGGTAAAGTACGACGAGTGACCCAGCTCCACCGTCGGCCAGGGGGAGTGGAACGGCCGGAGGTCATTGGTGCAACCCTGGACGGTGCTGTCGCCGGCCGCGTTCTGGACCAGCGGCAGGTAGGTGTTCTGGACCGGCGTTCCGTTCTGGTAGACTTGCTGGCACACGAAGAACGAGTTGATCGGATGGCCCGGCATCAGCACCTGGATGGTGTTTCCCGTGCCGCCGCCGATGGGGCCGACGTTGATCTGGGAGACGCTGTGGTTCGGGTTGATGCTCAGCAGCTCGTTGCCGTTGTGGCTGACCGTGAAGCCCGCGGTCCAGCCCAGGCCCTCGGCGCGCGGCTCCAGGACCCTGGCATTGACGCTGAATTCGATCCCCCGGTTCCGCATGGTGCCCACGTTAGTCGTGACGAGGTTCGTGAAATTCGTACCGGCGGGGACGGGCACGGTGAAGATCAAATCGCTGGTGTTCTTGGTGTACCAGTCGAAGGCGCCGCTGATCCGTTCGCCGAACAGCGCGTAGTCCACGCCGACGTTATACGACTTCGTGCTTTCCCAATGGATGTCCGGGTCCACCGCGCCCGGCCGGATGGTGGGGATGAATTGCCCGCCGAAGTAATACTGGGCCAGGCCGTTGCTGTAGGTGTAGGTCGGGTACTGCAAATAGTCCCCGAACGCCTGGTTGCCGGTCTTGGCCCACGACGCCCGGATCTTCAAGTCCGAGACCGCGGTGACACTCCTCAGGAACGGCTCCTGCGAGATCCGCCAGGCCAGCGACACCGAGGGGAACGTGCCCCATTGATGCCCGGGCCCGAAGCGCGATGACCCGTCGTGCCGGACGCTCGCGGCGAGGAGGTAGCGGTCGTTCAGATTGTAGTTGAAGCGACCGAAGAAGGAGATCAGCTTGTAATCCACGACGTAGTTGCTGTTCTGGACGACCGAGTTCGGCCCGACGGAAACGCCGTTGATGCCGAGCAGGTTGCTGGGAAGGCCGGTCTCCTGGAAAAACGGGCTCTCGGAGTGCGAGGTGCTGTACGAGTAGCCCGCGGTCAGATCGATATTGCCGGGCACCGCGAGGATCGGAGCCGAATAGTTCAGGTACCACTCGCTTACCAGGCTCGTCTGGTTCCGGTTCGAGAGACTCAGGAGGCCCTGGCCCTGCCGGATCTGCGCGGCGAGGTCGTTCGGGATGAACGTCTGGGTGTTGGCCTGAGTCAGATCGTACCCGAGATTGACGTTGGCCGTGAGGCTCCTCAGGAACGGGAGGTGGTAAGCGCCCTGCATGTTGCCGACGCTGCGCCAGGTGGTGCCCTGGCTCACGGACCGGTTCAGACTCGCCACCGGGTTGCTCGCCGACGCCCCCGTCGTCGGCCAGTCCCAATAGCCGGTCTGGTTGGTCGCGTCGTAGACCGGTTGCGTCGGCGCCATCGCGACGGCGTTGCCGAGCACGTCGCCGGCCTGGAACCGCTCGGACGCGCGGGCCCCGCGCACGTTGGTCTTGATGTCGAGGTTGTCGTTCAGCAGGAGCTGTTCGTAGCTCATGCCCAGGGAGAGCCGCTCCGTCGAGCTGCTCCGGATGATGCCATCCTGGTTGAGATAGCCCACCGAGAACCGGTAGTTGCTGCTCTGTCCCACACCGGAGACGACCACGTCGTGCTGCTGGCCGAAGCCGCTGCGATCGACGAGGTCGAACCAGTTGGTGTTCGCGTTGCCCAGGCTGGCGCTTTTCGCCGGCGCCTGCGCCGTCACCGCCGCCCGGAACTCACCGGCGTCGAGCACCGAGGGGAGCCGGGTGACCGATGAGGAGGAAATGCTCGTGCTGACCTGGATCTCCGGGCCGTGTTGCCGGGACTTCTTGGTCGTTATGAGCACCACGCCGTTGGCGGCGTTCGCCCCGTAGATCGCCGCGGCCGAGGCGTCCTTCAACACCGTGATACTCTCGATGTCGTCGGGACTGAGGAAGTTGAGGGGGTCCCGGCTGAGGGAGTCCCGGCCCGCCGAGAGGACGCTCGTTACCGGCATCCCGTCGATGACGTAGAGCGGGTCGCTGCTCGCGTTGACCGAGGTTGCGCCGCGAATCCGAATCTTGAGGCCACCACCGGGTTCGTTGTTGTCCACGACCCGCACGCCCGCCACCTTGCCCTGGATGAGCGCCTGAGGCGTGATGATGCGGCCGGTATTGAACTCCGCCGACGAAACCCGCGCGACGGCGCCGGTGATGTTGCCCACGCGCTGCGTCCCGTAACCGGTCACCACGATTTCCGAGAGACCCACCGCTTGGGGGGATAGGGCAAGGTCGACGCCGACCGTGTCGCCCCCCACGACCGTGACGGACCGCTTGGCCGGCGCGTATCCGATCATCCTCGTCCGCAGAGTGTCCGTGCCCGCGGGGACCCCCGTGATGAGGTAGCGGCCATCCGCCTGGGTCAGCGCGCCGCGGCTCCCGACCGCCACCGTGACCCCGGAGAGAGGCTGGTGGGTCGCGCCGTCGGTGACGTGGCCCCGGATCGTGCCCGTGGGCTGCTGCGCGCTGAGCGGGGCCATCCATAACACCGCCACAAGCGCACCAATGACGCACTCTGCTCGTTTCATACGCGTCCTCTCAAACTGAAGGTGTGGCTCGCATGCCACACCATTCTCCCCTCCCGCGTCGAGTTGTCAAGGACGCTCAGGGCGGAGGCGGACTCTTGACGGCCTATAGTTCCCCCGCCATGCTAGCCGCCCCCAAACCCGCTGAGCGACCATGGGTGAGGCCCTGACCGTTCGTGCCCTGCGCTCCGCGGTCCTGATCTCTCTTCTGCTGCTGGGTGGATGTCGTCCCGAGGGACCGCAGCGCCCACTGTTCAAGCTGCTGACGCCGGCTCAAACGGGCGTCAGGTTCGCCAACACCATCACCACCAGTGATTCCCTGAACGCTCAAACCGACCCCTATGTCTACAACGGTGGGGGAGTGGCCATCGGTGATATCGATAACGACGGGTTACCGGACATTTTCTTCACGGGCAACATGGTCTCGAGCCGCCTGTACGTGAACAAGGGCAACATGCGGTTCGAAGACATCACGCAGCCCGCGGGCGTCACCACACACCGCTGGGCCACCGGCGCCACCATGGTGGACATCAACAACGACGGGTACCTGGATATTTACGTCTCCGTTTCCGGACCCGAATGGTCCAAGCCCGAAGAGCGGGCCAATCTGCTGTTCATCAACAACGGGGATCACACCTTCACGGAAGCGGCCGCACGGTACGGGATCGCCGATACGAGCTTCACCACCCACGCCGTCTTCCTCGACTACAACGGCGACGGCTACCTCGACCTGTTTCTGCTGAACAACTCGCCCGACGACTTTACGCGTGGTGAGGAAGCACGCCCGGCCGGCATCAGCGGCGGGAACCCTCGCAGTTACAACGAGCTGTACCGCAACAACGGCGACGGCACGTTTACCAACGTTTCCGGCGAAGCGGGGATTCTCCGCGAGTTCGGATATGGGCTCGGCGTTGTGGTCAGCGACATCGACGGCGACGGGTGGCCCGACATCTATGTCTCGAACGACATCACGCCCAACGATGTCCTGTATGTCAACAACCGGGATGGAACGTTCACCGATAAGGCCGCCCGCTGGCTCAAGCACACGAGCTTCGCCGGCATGGGCGTCGATATCGCCGACTTCAACAACGACGGCCGGCCCGACATCCTGCAGGTCGACATGATGCCGGCCGCCTTGAACAAGCGAAAACGGATGAGTGGCAACCTGACCTACGGCGGCCAGATGAAGCTGCGCAGCAGAGGATTTCATGCCGCCTACGACGTCAACTCCTTGCAACTCAATAATGGAGTCACGAACGACGGCGATGTCGTCTTCAGTGAGATTGGCCGCCTGGCGGGAGTCGCATACACCGACTGGAGCTGGAGCGCTCTGTTCGCAGACTTCGACAACGATGGCTACAAGGACATCTTCGTCACCAATGGCTATCCCAAGGCCGTGAACGATTTCGACTACCAGACAGCCGTATTCAGGGCACGCCAGGTTGGAGACACCCAGCTAGCACTGAAGGACCTGAAGGAGCTGCACAGTTACGAGGTGCCGAACTATGTCTTCCGGAACGAGGGAGATCTGACATTTACCGATAGAACCAAAGAATGGGGGATGGGCCAGGCGGGCTTTTCGTACGGTGCGGCCTATGCCGACCTCAATAACGACGGGAAGCTCGATCTCGTCGTGAATAACATCGACGCGCCCGCATTCATCTACGAAAATGTCCAATCCAAGGACGACGCTCATCACTACTTGCAGATCAAGTTGGAGGGGGAGTCTCCGAATAGGCGGGGGATCGGATCGAAACTGATCCTCACCGCCGGAGGACAAAAACAATACCTCTACCATTCCCCGTACCGGGGATACATGTCCACCATGGATGATCGAGCGCATTTCGGTCTGGGTCGTGCCACGCGCGTCGATAGCCTGGAAGTGACATGGCCCGATGGACGTCGCCAACTACTGACTGATCTGAACGTTGATCGGACGCTGGTCCTGGAACAGCGAGAGGCAGCAAAGAACGGAGCAACCTCCAGAACCTCCACCAACCTCCACCAACCTCCACCAACTTTCCAGCAGACGCGAGTGTTGAAGTACCGGCACCAGACGGGCGCCGTCCCCGATTACAGTGTCCAGCCTCTCTTGCCATACCAGCCTTCCAGCCAGGGCCCTCCCGTTGCCGTGGGCGACGTGAACGGCGACGGCCTGGACGACGTCTTCATTGGCGGCGCGGCAGGTGTCCCGGGCAAGCTGTTCGTTCAAAGGAAGGACGGCAGCTTCGTCGAATCCACACACGGTCAGCCCTGGGCGGCCGACAAGCAGTTCGCGGATTGGGGGGCGCTGTTCTTCGATGCCAACGGGGACGGTCGTCCGGACCTGTATGTGGCGAGCTGCGGCTATCAGCTCGCACCGGGCTCGCGCTGGTTGCAGGACCGGCTCTATGTCAACCAGGGAGGTGGCAGGTTCGTGAGAGATACCCAAGCGTTGCCGAACATGCCGACCTGCACCGCCGCTGTGGCGGCTGGGGATTTTACCGGCGACGGCAGACCGGATCTGTTCGTCGGCGGTCGCCTGGCACCGCGAAACTATCCCTATCCGACCCGCAGCTACCTGTTACGGAATGACGGGGGTCACTTCACGGATGTCACGGAGGCCGTCGCCCCGGAGCTCGTTCACCCCGGAGGGATGATCACCGCCGCGGTGTGGATCGACGTCGACGGCGACGGGCGATTGGACCTGGTGACGGCGGGGGAATGGATGCCGCTGCAGTTTTATCACAACGACGGCGCCCGATTGCGCGATGTCACGGCATCCATGGGCCTGCCCCCGATGCGGGGGTGGTGGTACAGTCTTGCCTCCGACGATTTCAACCACGATGGCCATCCCGATCTCGTGGCCGGGAATCTGGGCTTGAATTACACATACACGACGTCCGAGAAGGGCAAGTTCGGGGTGTATGCGGCCGATTTCACGGGCAACCAGACGACGGACGTGGTGCTCACACAGGAGCTCGACGGGACTGAATACCCCCTGTTCGGGTTGGCGCCATTGGGCAGGGACATCTATCCGCTGGCGGTGCGATTCCCGAGCTATGCGGCGTTTTCCCAGGCCTCGGTCCCGCAGCTATTCGGCGCCGCGCAATTGCAACGTGCCATCCATTATCAGACGGATACCTTCGCCAGCCTCTATCTGCAAAACAATGGAAACGGGACTTTCACCGCGCGTCCATTGCCCAAACTCGCGCAGATCTCACCGATCAGAGGGATCATCGCCTACGACGTCGATGGTGACGGCAACCTGGATCTGATCGTGGCGGGCAACCTGTACGACGCCGAGCCGAACACACCCGCGGCTGACGCCGGCAATGGGCTCTGGGTCAGGGGAGACGGCCAGGGCCACTTCACTTCGGTCGCTCCAGTGGAGAGTGGCTTTCTGGCCCCCCGGGATGTTACGGGACTGGGCCTGATCCATACGCCTGCAGGGAGCGCCGTACTCGTTGCCAATAACGGCGACTCCTTGCAGGCGTTTGTCATCCGGCGTCCGTAGCTTACGGACAGACCGTGCCCCACCCACAGTTCTGGATTAACGCGCCCTGGCTCAACTCGATCTGTATCTGAGGGATGGGATACAGATGATGGCGAGCCTCAAATGGAGCCGCGCCCCCAAGCCACCCGAGCCGATTTGTCTCGGTCGCCAGGTAGTTGGTGATCGTCGTATCGGCGTCACCCCGGCGTCGCAGGTCGAAGAAGCGTTGGCCCTCCATCGCCAGCTCGAGCCGGCGTTCGTACCGCACGGCTGCTCGGGCAAAGACCTGATCAGTCCACGGCGTCGTGTACAGTCCGATCTTGTAGAACGCATATGGAGTCAACAACGAATCCCGACCACTCACGGGATCATTGAGCAAGGGCACGGCGATGCGATCATCCCCCACACATCCGGCAGGCCACGCTCCGGGGTACTTCGCCTGCGTCGCCGCATCCGTGGACCCCGACCCACACCCCTCAGCGGTCTGCCCGGCCCGTGATCGGATCTGATTGACGATCGTCCTCGCGTTCTCGAGGCTCCCCGCCTCTACTTCCGCTTCGGCCAGTTGCAACAGCAGATCCGCGTAGCGGTAGATGTGAATGTGCACGGAATTCAATTGGAACGAGTTCCAACCGACGCTGCTCTGAGCGCCACTGCGCTTTTCATGGACGTTCTTCTTGGGACTGTAAGGGCCCGCGTATGCCCGGTCCCTGTTGAAGGCACTGGTGTGTAGCCCCCAGTCCTTGTAGGGCACGCCATCCCTGCCGGCGGTCCAGTCGAGCCGCGGATCCACGGGAACGGTTGTGTTGGCGGCGAAATTCGTGTCTTTGGCGCCAGTTCCAGTCGGGTTTCCCGTGTTCCACGCAGGATCCGTCACGGCCAGGGGAAGTCCGCTGTCGTTCACGACGAAGAAATTGACCAGATTTTGGGACGGCTGGTGAAAGCCGCAGCAGAATGGGTCCTTATAGGGGAAATTGAGGCGTTCGCCATAGTTGGAATTGTTCCCATCGGGCTCTCCATCGTTGATGGAGGCCTCATACGCCAGGATGGTTTCCTTGCCGTTGGCGAACTGGTGGAAGCCCGTCCAGACGTGATCGAAGCTCGTTTCCAGCGAATAGGCACCGCTCGCTTTGACCAAATTCAAGGTCGTTAATGCGCCGGCGTAGTCGCCCGTGTAGATCTGAACCCTTCCTTTGTAGGCTGTAGCAGACCATTTCGTCGCTCGTCCCACCTGCCCGTTTCGCGGAGTCGCCGGCAGCAGCGCGATGGCCGCGTCCAGGTCCTTGATGATGAGCGTCGCGACTGGATCCAGGCGACCCGGACCACAGTCGTGCGCTGGACACAGGTCATTCGGCTTATCGAAGGTCGCATCATCCTCGGTGTAGTAGGGAATATTTCCCCACATCCGCCAGGCCTCGAAGTGATAGTGCGCCCGGAGAAACAGCGCTTCTCCCCGGATCCCGTCCACGTCGGTGGCAGAGATCGCAGCCGGGTTCGATTGCACAACCTTGTTCAGCAAGCGCAACGTCGCGTTGCTGCGGACCACCCCTTCATACACGGCCCGCCACTTATCGTTTAAATAGCCCTCGGCAACGCCGGTCCCCCAGTTGTAGAGCTCGATGTCCTGAATGGCGTTAATATCGCCGTTGTAGGATCCCTTGTGGGCATCACCGCTCGCGACGCTTCCCCACACCCAGTTGCTTGCGGCGGCTCCCCAGCAGTCGCAACCTGCTAGTGAGGCCCCGTCCAACCGCCTGTAAGCGGCAATGAGGATGCCTTCAACTCCCGCCTGGTTTGAGAGCGTCCCTTGATCCAGCGCCCCTTGTGGGGCGACATCGAGAAAGTCCTTGCAGCTATACGTGACGCCGCCCACCAGTATCAGGAACGCCGTCCCGAGCAGCAGCCTGTTCATATCGCGCGTGTTCATCGTCGTCCGTTCCTCGAGAAAAGGCGTTCCCTAGAGCGTGGTGCTGATGCCCACGCTGATCATTTTGTTGTTCGGATACGCACCCCGATCGACACCCCGATACTGGTCTCTGATGTCGCCTGCGGCTCCGAAGATGTTCGCCGCGGGCAACGCCGGATCGAGACCCGAGTACCCCGTGATGGTGAACAGGTTTTCCGCCTGCAGATAGATTCGCGCGGCGGGTATCCAGCGGATCATTCCCGGAGGCACCGTGAATCCGATTTGCAGATTGCGCAGCCTGACGTACGTTCCGCTCTCGAGGTAATAGCTGCTGAACTGGTTGCTGTAGGTATCGCTCTGATCCACGCGTGGATACTTGGCGTTGGGGTTCTGCACCGTTACGTCGTGGCAGCTAGTACTGGTACAAGGTCCGTCCAGAACCACGGAGTTGGCCAGCAGGTCGCTTCGCACGTTGGTCTCGAACACGCGGAAGATGTACCAATACTTTTGCAGGTTGAAGATCTTGTTGCCGAACGAGCCGAACAGGGTCGCGCTCAGGTCCCAGGGTCCCCAGCGCAGCCCGAGATCCAGTCCGGCCGTGAAATCGGGATGGGGACTCCCGATGATCGCGCGGTCGGCCGAGGTGATATGGTGGTCCCCATTCACATCGACGAACTTGATGCGGCCGGGACGGGCGCCGTCGTCCCAGCATTCCCCCACCGGGTCCCCGGTGCCGCATTGCGCGGCGTCCAGCGAATCCCGATAGTAGCCATTCGCGACCAAGCCATAGAACGACCCGATCGGATAGCCCACCTGGTTGATGATGGCATTCTGTTCGCGGGTGACTATCGGACCAAAGAAATACGTCGCCGATCCATCGAGTTTCTCGACCTTGTTGATATAATGGCTGCCGTTGAACGTCACGTTCCAGAGCTTGCCCTCGCCCAGGTTGCCGGCATAGCCGATGGAAAACTCGATGCCTTTGTTGTCCATCTTACCGATATTGATGAAGGGGGCGGATGCGAGGCCCGCGGTACCCGGAAGAGCGGGGGGAAACAGCAGATTGTCCGTTTTCCGGTCGTACACGTCAACGCTGAACGTGCCCTTGCCGTGGAAGAATCCGAGATCCAATCCGACGTTTACCGACTTGTTCTGTTCCCACTTCAGGTCCGGATTGCCCAGTGCCGTCTGCCTGAAGCCGGGCAGCACCGTGGTGCCCGTTCCACCGATATCGTAGAAGGTGTCTCCCACTCCCCCGCCAAATTGGTCGGTGATGCGACCCGAAGGGATGTTCTGATTGCCGGTGATGCCCCACCCGAAGCGGAGCATGGCGTTCGAGACGAGGTCGCTGCCCGAGAGGAAGGATTCCTGCGACAGGCGCCACCCCGCGCCGATGGCGGGGAAGGTACCCCACCGGTGCGCCGGGGCCATCCGCGAGGAGCCGTCGCGTCGGAGGGTGAAGCTCAGAAAGTAGCGGTCGGCAAAATTGTAGTCGAGCTTGCCGAAGAACGACAGCAACGTGCCGATGTCACCCCTGCTGTTCACGTTCTTTGTCTTGGCGTCGCCCAGGGCATCGGTGATATACCGGTAGTCCAGGCCCGTGTTGAGCAGGTTGGAGAGGGTGCCGTTGATCCCCCTGGTCGCGTTGCGGTTCGCCTCCTGTCCGACCAATACGGCGACGTTGTGTCGGTCGAACGAGGTCACGTAATTGAGCGTGTTGCTCCAGGTCCACTCCACGAATGAGCTGAAGTCCTGCGCGATCTGCGTGGCCGTGACGGGCTCTTTGTTCTCCGGCGTGGTCGGCGTGAAGGTTCTCACTGTGCCTTGACCCACGTTGAACCCGAACCTGGTTTTCGCCGTGACGCGGTGCGTGAGGTCCAAGCCGCCAAACACATTCCCGAAGATCCGGCCGTTGGTGTTGCGATCGTCCTTGTGATTCCAGGCGTACCCGAGCGGATTCGATTGATTCCCCAGCGTGGTGGCTTTCCCCGAGGCGAAGTGTCCGCCGATGTCGTACACGGGGACCACCGGCTGCATCAGGATGTTCTTGCCGAGGATGCCGTCTTCGGCATAGCCGCCGGGATCATCCGCGAGCCCGCCGTACACCTGCTCGAGCGCCAGCCCGATATTTTCACCGACGTTGAGCCGGTCCAGGTTGAATGCGGTGTTGACGCGAACGGTGCCGCGCTGGTACCGGTTATACGCGGCCGTTCCGTCCTGCCGGAAGAAATCGAACGAGACGTGGTACGCGTTGTCTTCGCCGCCGCCTGAGACGCCGAGGTACGCGTCCGCAACCGCAGCGGGACTGAACACCGCCTTCCACCAGTTCGTCCCGGCGCTGCCGGGCATGATCAGACTCGTGGGATAGGAATACGCGGTGGGATCCACATCCGCAGTCCTGCACGGGTTCGGCTTACAGTCGTTCGGCCAGATGTATGCGGGAACCGTGGGATTGATCGAATCGCCAAAAACGTTCACCGGGACTTTTAGGTTGGCATTCTGATAGGCTGTCTTGACGACCTGAAAATACTGCAGCGCATCGAGCGTGAGGAAATCGTCATAGCCCCTGACCGGATTGGCGACGCCCGTTCTCACGTCGAGCGTAATCTGGCGCGGTCCCGGTCTGCCCTTTTTCGATTCGATGATGACGACGCCGTTGCTCGCCCGAGACCCGTAGATCGAAGCCGCCGATGCATCTTTCAGGACCTGGATCGACCCCACATCGCCCGGATTCACCCAGTTCAGATACGAGTCCAGCGTGGGCGTACCGTCGATGATGAACAGCGGATCGTTGTTCTGGAACGAGCTGACACCCCGGATCCTGATGGTGGTGCGTGAACCGGGAGAGCCGCTGGCATCGATCGTCACACCGGGAACGCGACCATCGAGCCGCTGCAGCACGCTGGCCGAGCTCTGTCGTTCGACACTTCCGAGGTCGACGCTGGTGACGGCACCCGTAATGTCGGTCCGTTTCTGGGTCGAGTAACCGGTCACGACGACCTCCGGCAACACGCTGATGGCTCGCTCCATCGAGACATTGATGGTCGTGCGCCCGCCGATGTTCGCCCCGACGCCGCGAAACCCGATGAGACCAAACGTCAGCACTCCATCCGACGGAGCCGTCAGGGTGTACTTTCCATTGTCGTCGGTAACCGTACTGGTGGCCGAACCCCGGACGCGCACGGTGACGCCGCGCAGATGCTCGCCCGTTGCCGACGTGACCGTCCCGGAGATGTCGATCTGCTGAGGCTGCTGGGCGACGGCAGGAGCGCGCAACACCAGGGCCATCAGCACACTCATCCCCACTCCACGAAGCAAACGCGTTCTCTGTCGCATGTCGTTCATGGCGGCGTCCTCATCCTGCGGGTCTTCGCATGGCCGTCAGGCCTTGCTTGGCGATCAGCTCGCGATACGTCGTGAGCACTACGTGTCGGGCCTTCAGGGCCCCGGTGAACTTCTGTGACGTGAGCGCATCGAGCTCTCCCTGACGATTCTTGCTCATCTCGGGGAGGGGTTGATCGGTGTTCATGTCCACCAACGCGCCCAGCTCGGCGTCGTCGATCCCCACGTGGGTAACCACGACGTTCACGCCCGGCTTCAGTCGATCGATAAACGCCACGAGGCTGTCCGCCTTACTGCGCGGGGCCGCCCAGTATTGCGGATTGTCCATGGTCTCGCCGAAGTATCCCGACATGCCGAGCCCAAACTCGCGCGCCAGCCGCTCGGTGAGGTCGCGGAATTCGGGGTAGCGAACCGCCGTGCCCATGTGATAGTCGACGTAATCGATCTTGAGACCCGAGCGGAGCGCGCGCTCGATCTGGACCCGCAGCTCCTTTTCGATTTGCCGCAGATCCGGGTGGTTCTGGTAGAGCGCCTCGGAGGATTGGAAGAAGTATCCATCCGCGTCGACTAGCGTCGGGACGGCCTCGCGGCCCGACACGGGCCCCCACCGATAGTTCTTCCACTCCGAATTGAGCGTCAGATGAATGCCGACGGCGACCGCGGGATGTCGCTTCAGAATCGCCACGGTCTCCTGGTACCAGGGACACGCAAACATCACCGACACGGAGACCGGCAGGCCGCTGTCGATGAGTCGCTGCAGCGCCATGTTGACGCTGTGACTCATGCCCGCGTCATCGCTGCGGATAATCAACGAGACCGGGTCGCGAGCCTGACCCGGAAGGGACAGCGGCGAGCCACCGAAAAGGAGAGGCAGGGCCCACCCTACACTACGGATGTGCGCGGCAACAAGGTGACGGCCCGGTGCCATGCGCCTGCCCTCCTACAGCGTGATCGAACACCCAGCGGAACTAAGCGCGGGTTTGAAATACGGCTCGGATGGCAACCTCGCAAGGGGACCGGCCCTCTTGACGGACACAAACGCCGCGGCCATTCTAACGGGCTCGAAACGTGCGCCATGGGAACAATGGGCGATCTGGGCGGGCGCTACGCCGCCTACACCACGCGGCTCGTCGACGGCGTGCTCGCGTCGCCCGGCCACACGCCCGCCGAGCTGCGGCGCGCGGTGCTGGCGCGAGCGTTTGGGGCACCGGGTGAGGACATCCCCCCCATCCCCCCCGCCCTCGCGGCATACGTCGACAAGGTCGCCCGGCACGCCTACCGGGTGACCGACGAGGATCTCGCCGCGCTGCAACGCGCCGGCAACTCCGACGACGCCCTGTTCGAGCTGACCGTCTCGGCAGCCCTCGGCGCGGCCCTGGGCCGGCTCGAGCGCGGGCTCGCCGCCTTGCGGGGCCAAGAGCCCGACTGATGCGGCTACGCGCTGTCGAGCACCGTCATCGCTTCCCCCAGCGGCTGAAGCTCCTGCTCATCCGACTGGTGAGCGGACGCCGGGTGCCCGACGTGGTCAAGACGCTCCTCTACCGGCCGGAGTTCTTTGGTCGCCCGATATGCGATTGGACGCAGGCGGTGATGCGCGGGCCCTCACCGTGGAGCGTGGGCGAGCGGGAGCTGTTCGCCGCGTTCACGTCCCGCCTGAACCAGTGCGTGTTCTGAACGGGCGCTCACGGCGCGGTCGCGTCGCTGGCCTTGAAGCACGAAAAGAAGGACGACAAGCTGGTCGCGGCGGTGCTGGCGGATTGGCGCACCGCTCCGCTCGATCCCAGGCTGCGGGCGACGCTTGGCTTCCTCGAGAAACTCACCCTCGCGCCCGCCGACGTACGCCCCGCCGACCTCGCCCCGCTCCGCGCCGCCGGCGTCAGCGACGATGGCATCGAGGACGCGATTCACGCGTGCGTCCTGTTCAACATCTACGATCGCCTGGCCGACTCCATGAACTGGTACCTGCCCGGGCCGGACGGTTATGCCGCCTCGGGGCGCAACCTCATGAGGCGTGGCTACCGGTTGTAGGACCGCAGTCCCACCCGCCGCGTGTTGTATGTCTCGACGAACCGCCGGTGCGCGGCGTCGGTCGGGAACGCCTGTTCGGCGCCGTAGGGATAACGCGACATCGCATGGAACGGCAGCGGCTCCACGCTGCCGCCGGCCGCCGTGTTCAAGTCGGCGTCCTTCAGCCAGGCGTCCGTGTAGATGAGGAAGTCCCGCGTCCAGCCGCGAGGTAGCGGGGGCGCCGCGGTCGAGTCGAACTGCAGCGCGACCTCGTCCCCCGGGCCGAAGATGACGTACTGATCGTCCCTCGCGTCGACGAGCGGCAGCACGTCACCGTAGCGCGTGAACGCACCCGGGATCGGCGCCCAGGCCGGCTCCCGCGAGACCACGCCGTAGTCGTACCACTGGGGCCCGTAGCGACCGCCCTTCCTCTCCATGCGGGAGAATCCGCGATAGCGGAGATCGGCGCCCACGGGACGCAAGCTCGTCACCGTCACGGGGCTCGCCGACGCCGTTGAGGCGACAAACGCCCGGTCCCAGTAGATCTCCATGTTGGTCCGGATACGCACGCGGGTGTCGGCGCTCAGAAACTTTCCCGTGAGATCCGCGATGACCGTCTTGTTTTTCCCCGCCGGAAAGCCGAGGTCGGGAATCACCGTGCGCCACCGGCCGGCCGCGTCCTTCACCTGTACGTGCAGCGGGACGACCTGCAGCGCATGCGACTGGGCGAGGGCGAAGTTGATACTCGCGTCCGTCGGATAGATCCAGCCGGTGAGGAACAGGAAGACGCTGTCCATCCCCGCGAGGTCCCCGAAGTCGAGGACGAGGTCGTGTAGCTCGGTGAGGCCCTGGTAGCGCGCCGGGCGTAGCGTCGCCGCATAGACGTGATCCTGGGCGCGCAGCGCCGGGAGCAGATCGTTGCCGAGCTCGTCGGTCGCCGCCACCGGCAGCCGGGGTCGCGCGACCTGGTACAGCCGGAGCGACGATGACCCCGCCGGCACGAACCGCTCGTTGACGTAGACCTGCACCGATTCCGGATGGTCCACCGCGACCAACCGCGCTTCGTCCAGGTAGGCCGTCTCCCACAGCTCCTCGGTGAGTCGCAGCTCGTAGCGTCCGTCGCGGGGGCGGAGCAGGCCGCTCGGGATCCGCAGGTACTCCTGCGACGCGTGCGGCGAAGCGGACAGGATGCCGCCCTCCCGCGTCATGATGCCGAGCGGCATGCCCAGCGCGCTGTTCCACATGGCGTCCGTCGCGAACGTGAAGGCGCGGCCGTCCCACACGTACAGGAACGGGCACGACCCTTTGAGCAGCTGTTGCTCGAGCACATCCTCCTCTGTCCCCGGATAGTAGACCGTCTGCGACACGCCGTTGGGCCAGCGGACGCGCAGCACGTCGGCTTTCAGCCGGCGCCCGAGGCCGAAATGGGTCACGCCGCCCGTCGCGAGGCGCAGCTGGTACAGATCGCGGGCGCGCAGCTCGACCGTCGCGCCGACCCCGAAGGCGTTGTTCTTCCCGCTCCCCTGGCGCAGCGCGACGAGGCGCACATCCACGTACTGGTTCACGTTGCCGCCGTCGTTGCGGAGCACGCGGGGCCGTCCGTCCCAGCCGGCGACGATCAGGTCCAGGTCGCCGTCCTGGTCGATGTCGGCGACGACGACGGCGCGGCCGGCCCTCAGGTCGGGGGGCAGGACGGAGGAGAGGTCCTCGAAGCCCCGCGTCGCATCGTTGCGGAACAGGCGCACCCCGCCCTTCCCCACGACGATCAGATCGAGGCGACCGTCGTTGTCGAAATCGAAGAACGCGGCGTCCAGACCGGCGACCCCGGGGAGCGTGCGCCGCAGAAGGTCCGTCCGGGCGTCGCGCTCGAACGTCCCGTCCCCCCGGTTGTGGTACAACGCGGGATCGGTGCCGTCGAGCGAGGTGAAAAACAGGTCCAGAAATCCGTCGTTGTCGTAGTCGCCGACCGCCACCGCGCCGGCCCGCCTCACGGCGGCGAGGCCGCTCGCCGCCGTCACGTCCTGGAAGCGTCCCTGGCCCAGGTTGCGGAAGAGCCGTGTGCTCCCGTCGCCGCCGACGACCAAGAGATCGCTGTGGCCGTCGCCGTCGAAATCGCCGAGCTTCGCGTCGCGGCTGCTCTCCATGGCCAGGCCCATCTGGGCGGCCATCTCGCGAAACGTGCCGTCCAAGTTGTTGCGGTAGACACGATTCCCGGTGGCCGTCGCGAGGAAGAGATCGAGATCGCCGTCATGGTCGAGATCGGCGAACAGCACCTGCCTCGCGGCTCCCGACTCGGCCAGGCCTGCGGCCGCGACGTCGCGAAACCTGCCCCGACCCGCATTCTGGAGCAGGACTCCCCGCCCCGCGGTCGCCACGTAGAGGTCCAGCCGTCCGTCGTTGTCGAAATCGCCGAACGCCGCCGCGACGGGCCGATCCCGAAGCGCTAGCCCCGCGCCCGCGGTGGTTTCGACGAAGCGGCCCGCGCCGGGCGCGCCGCGGAACAGGTGGCCCGCGACGAACAGATCTTCGGTCTCGTCGTCGTCGTAATCGCCCACTGCCAAGGCCACCACGCGCTCGAGCGACCCCGCGAGGCTGTCGGGGAGCGGCGGCACACCCTCGAGCCCGCTCCCCGCCGTCACATCCGTGAAGCGGATGGCCGCCGCGACGGCGCGCGGATCCTCTTTGGGCACGGCCATGTTGGGGTTGAACGTCAGGACCGGATAACCCGCGAACGTACCTCCGCTGGTCGAGCCTCCCAGGCGCTCGAGGCCGACCTGGTACGCCGCGGTGACCTCCATGGCGCGGTGGAAGAGCCGCGCCTGAGTCGCCGCCTCGGCCGCGCGCCCCGCGCGCGCCAACCGTAGGGCATCCGCGAAGAAGCGGGCGGCCTCGCGCGGCAATTGCGGCAGCTGCCGCTGCAACGCCTCGAGCTCCCCGGCGGCCGCGCCAGCGGATCCGCGCGCGAGCAGGAGGTCCACCAGCTCGAGCCGCGCGACGACATTCGCCGGCGCGCGGGCCACCACCTGGCGCAACCAGCCCTCCCGGCGTTGCCGGTCCACGGAGTCGGCGGACCGCCTGGCGAGCTCGGCGAGCGCGTACAGCGCACGGATGTCGGTCGAGTCGCGGTGCCGCACGCGCTCCACTTCCCGCAACGCATCGGCATCGCGCCCGGTCGCCTCGTACACGCCGGCCAGCATAAGCCCGACGTCGCTGTTGGTGGAATCGAGCGCCGCGGCCCGACGGAGCTGCGCTTCGGCCTCGCGGTAGCGGCCCTCGCGCAGGTACACGAGCCCGAGGTTGGCATATCCGAGAGGTTGATCGGGGGCGAGCGTCACGACCTTACGGAACTCCGCTTCGGCACGGGGGAGCTGATGCTGCTGCAGGTAAGCCAGGCCCCAGGTCCGGGCCATGACGGCCGAGTCGCTCCTCGCCTGCTCGTCGCCACGCGGCGCCGCTCCCCGGCACGCGACCGTCAGCAGCAGGCCGATTCCGCCCAGGTTTCTGATTCGCACGCGAACGCCTCCAACCCTTTACGGGCCCAGACCTGCCGCGTCCGTATGCGCGGCTCAAGCCGCGACTCGGCATTGCCGGTAAACCGGCGTGAGTGCCGACGTCACGTGCCCGTTTACGGGCAGATGCCGAGTCGCGGGTTTACCCGCGGACTCGACGCACGCGGTGAAGATAGTACGTTACTTGTCTCGCTGACACGGCGGGTGGTATGGTTCACGCCGTGACTTCCCTGTTTCAGCGTCGCGTCGCCCTTGGCGCGTCGTTCCTGGCCGCCATCGCGCTCGTGATCATCCTGAACCGGCGCGCGCCCGGCGCCGGCGATTCGCGCGTCGCGGTGCAGTTTCACCTCTCGAACATCGCGGCCGAGGCGGGCATCGACTTCGTGCATCACGGGCCGACGCTCGACGCGAAGCTCGACAACATCGCTCCGCTGGTGGCGGCGCTGGGCGCGTCGGTGTCGGTCACCGACGTGAACAACGACGGCTGGCCCGATCTCTACTTCACGAACAGCCGGTTCGGGACCGGCAACGCGCTGTATCTCAATCGCGGGGACGGCAGCTTCGTGGACATCGCGCGCGATGCCGGGGTCGCCGACGTGAATCGGCCGGGAGAGGGCGTGTCGATGGGGGCCGTCTGGGGCGATTTCGACAACGACGGGCTCGAGGACCTGCTGGTGTACAAGTGGGGCTACCTCCAGCTCTTCAAGAATATGGGCGATCTCCACTTCGCCGACGTGACCGAGGCCGCCGGCTTGCGCCACTGGATGAACAGCAACGGGGCCGTCTGGATCGACTACGATCGCGACGGGCTCCTGGACCTCTATGTGACGGGATACTTCCGCTCCGACATCGACCTGTGGCACCTGAAAACCACGCGCATCATGGAGAACAGCTTCGAGTTCGCCACCAACGGAGGCAAGAACCGGTTGTTTCACAATCTCGGGAACGGGCGCTTCGAGGACGTGACGGACCGGATGGGCGTCGGCAGCACCCGCTGGACGCTGGCCGTCGCCGCGGCCGATTTCAACGGCGACGGCTGGCCCGACCTGTTCCTGGCGAACGACTACGGACCGGAGGAGCTCTACGTGAACGACCACGGCCGCCGGTTCGTGCTGAGCCGGGTGGGCCTGGAGAGTGACTCCAAGAGCGGCATGTCGGCTACGCTCGGCGATGTGCTGAACCGCGGACGGCTGGACGCCTTCGTGACCAACATCTCGGTGCGGGGATACCTGTTTCAAGGCAACAACCTGCGGCTCAACTTCCTGCCGGAGCTGGGGCGCTTCCAGCAGGGGGCCGAAGGCGTGATCACGGACGCGGGGTGGGCGTGGGGCGCCCAGCTGGGGGACCTGGACAACGACGGACGCAACGAGCTCTTCATCGTCAACGGCTACGTCTCGGCGGACCGGGACCGGAGCTACTGGTACGCGATGTCGAAGATCGCCGGGGCGAACGGGAACGTGTTCGAAGACGCGAGGAGCTGGCCGGCCATCGGCACGGCGAGCCTCTCCGGGTACGAGCGCTCCCGGGTGCTCGTGAACCGCGGTCTGGCGGGGTGGACCGACGTCGCCGCCGCCGTCGGCGTGAGCGACGAGTACGACGGGCGCGCGGTCGCGCTGGTCGACCTGTTCAACCGGGGCGTGCTCGATGTCGTGATCGCCAACCAGAACCAGCCCGCGCTGATCTATAAGAACACGGTCGTGCCAGCGAACCACTGGATCGCGTTCAAGCTCGTGGGCACGCGGTCGAACCGCAGCGCCATCGGTGCCGAGGTGACGATCGAAGCCGGCGGGACGCGCCAGCTCAAAGTCGTGGACGGGGGCTCGGGATTCGCGAGCCAGAACGACCGCCGGCTCCACTTCGGGCTCGGGAGCGCCGGGCGCGTGGACCGGGCGGTGATTCGCTGGCCGTCGGGCACCCTGCAGACGCTCGAGCACCCGACCGTGGACCGCTTGCATGGCATCACCGAGCCTGGTCGCTAGTCGGGCGTTGTGGGCCCGCCTTGGCGGGCTGGACCCGCGCTACCCCGTTTCCTTCCTTATTACGCTCATCCTGGTGCTGGGCGAGGCGCGCTACGGCATCCTCGGCGGCTACGATCGCCTCGCCACCGCCCTCGGCGTCTGTGTCGCGACGGAGCTGGCCCTGTCGTGGTGGCTGCGGGGAGGCTTCGCGAACGTGGCGAGCGCCTACATCACCGGCATCAGCCTGGCCCTCTTGATCAAGCCACGGGCCGATCTACTCTGGCCGTTCGCTCTGGGTGGCTTCCTCGCGATCGCCTCCAAGTACGTGCTCCAATACCGTGGCCGGCACCTCTGGAACCCGAGCAACTTTGCCATCAGCCTGCTCGTCGTCGCCGCACCGGCGAGCGTCGCCATCCTCAGTCATCAGTGGGGGAACGACCTGGCGACGAACGCGGTGATCTGGTGCTTCGGGCTCCTCATCGCTGCTCGGGTGGGCATGCTCCATGTGACGCTCACGTACGTCGCGTGCTTCGTCGCCCTGGCCCTCGCGCGCAGCGGAATCGTGGGGGGGCCGCTGCTCGCGGAAATCGCGCCGCTCACCGGCCCCATGTACCAGCTCTTCATCTTCTTCATGATCACCGATCCGAAGACAACCGTGAGCACGGTCCGGGGGCGGGTGATCGTGGCCGCCGCCGTGGCGGTGGCGGAGACCGCCATCCGGCTGGCGGGCGATTATCACGTGGCCGTGCTGCGCCCGCTCTATCCGGCGCCGCCGATTCTCGCCCTCGCCATCGTGGGACCGCTCGCGAAGGCCCTGGACCTCTACCGCGAGGCGCGGAGCGGGCGCAGCAGCTGAAGCCGGTCGTCGTTTCGCGCCACGATAATGAGCCGGCCACCGCGGGCCCCGGCCCACTTGAGCCATCCCATGTGGCGCACCTGCCCCTCGATCACGAGCCCGCTCCGCTCCATGTCGACCGCCTCGAAGCGACCGTCGCCCGTGCCGGAGAGCAGCAAGCCGTAGCTGGCATCGTAACGCCCCAGCACGGGCGGTACGCCGTACAGGTTCCCCCCGACCAAGAGATCAGGCCGGCCGTTTCCGTCGAAGTCGTCCACCAGGACCGCGCGGATGGGCGCGAACTGCGCCTCGGCGGGGAGCGGCCGCACGGTGAAGGTGCCGTTGCCGTTGTTCAGAGCCACGGAGCTCGCGAACATGTGGGCTTCTCGAACCGTCGCCTGGGCAAGGTCCCCGGCCGGGAAGATGTCCTCGACTCGGGCGGCGCCGAAGTCCGCATACGTGGCGTATCGCGTTCTCAGCCGAGGAATCAGACCTGCAAACTCGTCCCGACCGGCGAGCGGGTAGCTCACACCGTGCTTGTAGAACGTCAGGACCTGCTCCCGGGTCCCGTTATGGCCGAAGTCGCCGACGAACAACCGCGCGGGCTCTCCCGGCGCAGCCTGGAGGTAGGAGTTGAGCCCCAGGTTGCCGACGACCAGATCGGGACGCCCGTCGCCGTTCAGGTCGGCGACCGTCACGCTGTTCCACCAGCCTTCCGTTCCCGCGAGGCCCGCCTCGGCGGTCCGGTCCACGAAACGCCCATCTTCCTGGTGGAAGACGCGGATCGCCATCCACTCGCCCACGACGATCAGGTCCAGCTTGCCATCATGGTCGTAATCGACCCATGCGGCGGATGTCACCATCCCCACGTCGGCGAGGGCTGGGGCTTTCTCGAGCGTGACGTCACGAAACCGCCCCCGGCCGTCGTTCTCCAGCAGATAGCTTCGTGGCGTGAGGCCGTAGCCACGCGCCACGACCCGCCGCCCCACGAAGAGATCGAGGTGGCCGTCGCCGTTCCAGTCTCCCGGCACCACGCAGGAGCCGCTCTCCGACAGACGAGGGAGGGCCAGTGAATCCCGGTGGAACTGCCCGTGGCCGTCGTTCAGATAGAGCCGGTCCTGGAGGGGGGCGTCGTCCTTCTCGAACTCGTTGCCCCCGCTGACGACGTAGAGATCGGGACGCCCGTCGCCGTTGGCGTCGAAGAACACCGCGTCGACGTCCTCACTCAGGCTGTCGATCTGGAACGCGCGCTGCGGGCTGTCGCGGAACGTGCCGTCGCGCCGCTGGATGAAGAGCCGGCCGGCCTGCCACTTGGCGCCTCCGACGTAGATGTCGTCACGGCCGTCGCGGTCCACGTCAGCGATGGCCAGGGCCGGCCCTTCGGTCGACAAGAAGTGCGGGATCAACGGCTCGCGGTGGAAGTCGTAGAACCGGTTCTCGTGGTGCGTGAAATCGATGGCGAGACGCTCCGTCACGTCGGTGAACAGCGGCTGTGCCGCAGAAGCCGGGGAGTGCCCTACTGACCCCGGGCGCAAGCCCGGGGATGAGCCGGTGGCATCCTGCTGCGATAGCGTGAGCGTGCGGTCGACCGCTACGCGGGTCAACACCTGATGACGCCGATCGGGCCAAATCACCATCAGCGAGTCGATCTGTTCCGCGGACCCCAGTCCAAAATGCAAGCGCGGATCGACGGAAGACTGGAACCCCCGGGTGGGAAACTGCTCGAGCATCTGGACCTTACCGCCTGTGCCGCCCTTGCCGCCCTCCCTGATGACGACTTTCGCTCCGATGCCTGCCGTGTTCGCTCCGGAGCCCTTCAGTACGACTTGCAGATAGTGGTTCCCGGTGAGCGCGCGCGCGCGGTTTCTATAGATCGCGGCGGGGGCGTCGATCTTGCTCACGACCAGGTCCAGCGCCCCACTGTTGTTCAAGTCCACGTAGGCCGCGCCGTTCGAGAAACCCGGCTGTCCGAGCCCCCAGGCGCGAGCCATGTTCGTGAAGGTCAGGTCGCCGTTGTTGTGATACGCGTAGTTGGGAATCGGGACCTGCGGCATCTTCCTGATGAGCGCTCGTACCAGCCCGCCCGTCCCCTGCTTCAGCGACGCCTGGATGACGGGATCGGCAACGTACGTCAGGTAATCCAGGTCGTTCGGCCGGTGATAGATGCCGGAGGTGATGAAGAGATCCTTGTAGCCGTCGTTATCGAGGTCGGCGAACAATGGGGCCCAGCTCCAATCCGTGGCGTACACGCCGGCCAGGTAGCCGATCTCACTGAAGCGCTGGTGGCCGCGGTTGAGCTGAAGAGTGTTGCGGGCGTATTGCGGATGATAACCGGCCTCGAGCTTCTGGATGTAGACGTCGAAGCTCTCGGCATTCGCGGACGTCTTCAGGATCGCGTCCTGCTCCGGCAACATATCGAGGACCATCAGGTCCGGTCTGCCGTCGTTGTTGAAGTCGGCGGCGTCCACCCCCATCGAGGCGTGGCTGGTATGCCCCACGGACGTGGCGATCGACTCGGTGAACGTGCCGTCGCAGTTGTTGTAGTAGAGAAAGTCGTCTTCCTGAAAGTCGTTGGCGACGTACAGGTCGGGGCAGCCGTCCCCGTTCAGGTCGCTGGCGACCACGCCCAGGCCGTATCGCGTGGCGCCTCCGCGGAGGCCGGCGCGCTCACTCACGTCCACAAAGTGGCCGCCGTCGTTCCGATAGAGACGGTCACCGACCCTCGGACGACGGGGGTCCCGCGGGACGCGCGTGGCCGATGCGCGCTCGGGGTGTGCCGAGTGCGTTAGGAGGTACATGTCCAGATCTCCGTCGCCGTCGTAATCGAAGAAGAGGGCCTGGGTGGAAAAGCCAGCGAAGTCGAGGCCGTACTCCTTGGTGCGATCGGTGAAGGTGCCGTCTCCGTTGTTGATGTAGAGCACGTTGTGCCCATGCATCGTGAGAACGTCCACGGCGGAGACGTAGATATCGACGTAGCCGTCGCCATTCACGTCGGCCATGGTGACGCCGGTCTTCCAGCCGTCGGGATCGGCCACGCCGGCCCGCTCGGTGACGTCCTCGAACCGATAATCCCCCTTGTTCAGGTATAGCCGGTTGGGTCCGACGTTGGAGGTGAAGTAGAGGTCCGGCAGGCCGTCGTTGTTGACGTCGCCCACCGCCACTCCACCACCGTCGTAGAAGTACATGTAGGTGAGAATGTTGAACGCCGTGTCGTCGGGCAGCCGGTTGACGAACGTCACACCGGTGCGCTCCGGGGACAGCGGCTCGAAGAGCTGCGGCTCGCGGGCGCGACCGCAGGCCGCGGACAGCACGCCAGCGGTGACGAGGAGCGGCAGGATCGAACGCGGAACACGGAACGCGGAACGCGGAACAGCGATCCGAAACGGCCTTTCAGTTCCGCGTTCCGACTTCCGCGTTCCCACTTGCCTTACCGCGCGGGCCGGATGCGGATCGCCTGGCCGCCCCCCGGGGCGAGCACCAGGTGCAGGCGCGACGTCGCGTCGACCGGGCGCTGCGAAATGGCGACCGGCAGCGGGTTCGTGAGCCAGTTCGCGCCCGGTCCGTCCGCGTAGATCTCGGCGACGTATTTGCGCCCCGGCGTGAGGAAGGAGAGGGGGACATCGAAGGCCCGCGCTTCCTCGTCGGTAATGGCGCCCAGGTACCAGGTCGGACCGTTTCTCTCCCGCCGCGCAACGACGACGTAGTCGCCGATTTTGCCCGCGATCACGCGCGTCGTGTCCCAGTCGACCGCGACGTCCCGGATGAACTGGAAGGCGGGCTGGTGCTCGTAGTTCTCGGGGAGGTCCGCCGCCATCTGGAGCGGCGAGTAGAGCACGACGTACAGCGCCAGCTGCTTCGCGAGTGTGGTGCGCACGCGGGGCTCGTCGGGCCGCCGCGGCCTGCCTGTACCCCGCTCGATCAGGATGTCGAAGATGCCCGGCGTGAAATCCATCGGGCCGTCGAGCAGCCGCGTGAAGAACAGGATCGTCTCGTGCTCGGGGGGATTGCCCCCTTCGGCGCTCCACGCGTTGTATTCCTGCCCGCGCGCGCCCTCGCGGCTCATCATGTTCGGGTAGGTGCGACGCTCCCCCGTATCGTGGATCGGCTCGTGGACATCGAGCATGATGCCGTACTGGGCCGCCTTCTCGATCACGTGACGGTGGTGCCGCACCATGTACTGGCCGTAATGCGAGTGCCCCTCGCCGACGAAGTCCGTCACGTACCCCGATTTGATCGCGTCCAGCCCGAGCGAATGGTACAGCGCGAAGGCGCTGTCCATCTGCCGCTCGTAGTTCTCGATGCCTCCCGATGTCTCGTTATGGACGATCAGCTTTACGCCCTTCTCATGGGCGTACCGGGCTACCTCCGCGAGATCGTAGTCGGGATAGGCTTTCGTGAACGAGAAGGCGTTGCGGTTCTGGATCCAGTCGCCGTCCCAGCCGACGTTCCACCCTTCGACCAGTACCCCGCCCAATCCGTTGGCGGCCGCGAAATCGATGTAGCGTTTCGTGTTCACCGTGGTGGCGCCGTGCTTGGGCCCCGAGCTCCAGGTCATGGTGCCGATGTGCATCCCCCACCAGATCCCCACGTATTTCATCGGCCTGATCCAGCTCGTGTTCTCGATGACGCTCGGCGGATTGAGGTTCAGGCCGAGGACGGACGGCGCCAGATCGGTCGCGCGGTCGGCCAGCTGGATCGTGCGCCACGGAGTGACGAACGGCGTTCGGCCGTGCACCTTCGTCCCGTCGGCGTAGGGCGCCAGCGCCGCCCGCAGCGTGCGGGCCTGCATGCGGGGCCCGGCGAGGAACATCCGGGCGTAATCGACCAGATTCGCCTCGTGAATGACGATGAACGTGCGGCCGTCCCGCGTCTCCATCGTGAGCGGTGTCTGCACGCTGTCGAGCACGCTCACCGGAGAAGACGTGAACAGCATCTCCGAGCGGTCGAGGCGGGGACGGTTCGACGGAATCCACCAGGCGCGGGCGTCGTCGGCCAGCGTGAATTCGGTCAGCTCGTCGCTGATGGCGAACTCGCCGAGACCGGGCTGCGCCGGCAGCTCGTAGCGGAAGCCGACTCCGTCGTTGAAGACGCGGAACACCACCGTGAACCGTCGGCCCGGCGGTGCGACTTCGGTGACCGAGACCCGCAGCTCGTTATGGTGATCACGCACCCGGGCGACCTCGCCCCAGGGTTGGGTCCAGGTCTCGTCCACCGTGCTGCGGGACGTATCGACCATCCGCAGGCCGTCAGCGAGCGGCGGCGCCCCTTGAAAGGCGAAGCCGAGTCGCGAGGGGAGGAGCACCGCGCGACCATCCCGGTCGACGCTGTACGCGAGGGCGCCGTCGTGGATCGCGACCGTGACCTGGTTCCGCCCGTCGGGGGACGTGACGCGGACCCGGCCTTGAGCCGCGCCCAGCGTGTACGCGAAGGTCAGCGTGAGACAGAAGGTCGAACCGCGCATCCACCTGAACATGTCGATTCACCGGTGAGGGATTAGCCGTGAGGCGCGCCAGAGCGTATATTGCGTCCCAGCGTGCCATGGGAGGAGTCCAATGACCTCGTTCTCGATGCGCGCACTGTTGCCGGTCAGCATCCTCATCGGACTGAGTTCCGCCTGCGCCCATCGGAACACGTCGGCCTCTGACGCGCCTCCCCCCTCCCCCGCGCCCCCCTCCACATCGGGGCCAAACTCGACCGTCACCTCGGAGGCGATCGCCAAGGCGCCCGGGCAATCGGTCGAGCAGGTGCTCATGGGCCGCTTTCCCGGCGTGGAGGTGATCCGGACGTCCGACGGCGGCTTCGCCGTGCGTATCCGCGGCG
>Ga0209472_1000279_pt1 | contig 31361 bp, 33 predicted proteins | sample GraSoiAngelo_130_FD_185887 | JGI IMG/M metagenome (GOLD analysis project Ga0209472, IMG submission 185887) | Grasslands soil microbial communities from the Angelo Coastal Reserve, California, USA - 14_0929_02_20cm (SPAdes) (version 2) | ecosystem: Environmental > Terrestrial > Soil > Grasslands ... | reverse complement strand
CAGGGAAGATCGTGTCGTCCTTCGCGGGCGTGCCACTCGAGGAGTGCGGGGGCGATCGGAGAGGCGCTGCCGGGCACCCGCCCATTCTAACTCGGCGGACTGCCCCGGCGGCTCACTTCCGATCGCTCACTTGCGATCGCACAGCTGGATCTCGCCGCTCAGGGTCTTCAGGCGCACGTGCCCCGCACCCTCGCCGCGCGTCCCCTCCAGCGTGTGGCCGCTTCCATGATGGCGCTCGACCGGCTGCGCAGCGAAGCAGTTGGTGATGTCGCCGCTGACGCTCCGGGCCTCGTAACTGTAGCCCGCCTCCGCGCTCGCCCGCACCTTGAGGTCGCCGCTCACCGAGGTCGCATCGAGATCGGCGCCGCGGGTGAGCTTGCCCTCGAAGTGCAGGTCGCCTGAGGTCGTGCGCGCGCGCACCGAGCGCGCGCTGTCGAGCGACACCACCAGCGAGCCGCTCGTGGTCCCCGCTTCCAGGTCGCCCGCCCCGTGCTCGAGGCGCACGTCGCCGCTCACCGAGCTCACGTGCAACCGCGCCGGCTGGCCATGGCCCTTGAGCTTGACCTCGCCGCTGACGGTCTTGACCTCGAGGTCCCCGGCGAACTCCGCCGTGATGTCACCGCTCACCGCACTCAGGCGCTGCTCGCCCAGCACTCCGGAAGTCGTCACCTCGGCGCTCACCGCCGAGACGTCGACCTCGCTCTCCTTCGGGACCTTGACGCGCAGCTCCGCATCCCCGTGGTGTCCCGCGTGCGGCAGCACGACCTTGACGACGGTGCGGCCGTGCTCGGAGGTCACGTCCACGCGCTCGACACCCTCGTCCAGCTCGCCGCGCACGTTGACCTCGGGGCGATCCCAGCCGATCACCTCGATGCGGCCGCTGACGTTGGAGATATCGACGACGCCCCGCGGCTCGGCCGGGACCGCCCGCTCGAAGCTCTTGCTGTCGGCCTGCGCAGCGCCCGCCCAGACCCCGAGCACCACCATTGCCACTCTCGAAACTCCACGCATACTCAGATCCCCGTGTCCGCCTCACTCGCCTGGTGCAGGTCCGTGAGAACGCGCATTTCGTCCTGGTAAGTGTTGACCAGCAGCTCCTGCAGCAGCGCATTGCTCGGATCCCTGCCGAGGGCGCTCTCGAGATCCTCCTTGGCCCGGCGAATGGCCGTGAGACTCTTCACGACCTTCTCGCGCGCTGCGGGCGGGAGCGAGGCGAGCCGCGCCCCGAGGTCCCGGATGAGCGCGGTGCGCTCGCGCAGGTAGCGCGGATCGGACACATACGCCGCATCGAACGCCGTCGGCCCACCGAGGAGCCCCGCCGAGCCGCGCGCAGCGCTGGCGGGCGGCGACGTCGTCGCCGCCGAGCCGGGCGTGGGCAGGACGCTCCGGCCGATCCATACGCCCACCGCAACGCTCGCCACCATTGCGGCGGCGGCGAGCGCGGGCCAGAGCATGGGGCGCCGCGGCCCGGCGTGCTCGCGGGCGGCGGCCGCCCTGGGAGCGTGCTCGGCATTGATCCGTGCCTCGATCTGCGGCCAGAGCTCGCGCCCGGGCTCGATCGAGCGCGCGAGCTCGGCGAGCGAGCTCACCTTGCGTTCCTCCGGGGCGTGACTCTCGTCGCTCATGTCAGCCCACCTCCACTTCGAGTCTCTCGCGCAGGAGCTTGCGCGCCCGGTGCAACTGAGCCTTGCACGTGCCCTCGGCGATCCCGAGCATCCCGGCCGCCTCGCCGTGCGAGTAACCATACAACGCATGCAGAATGAGCGCATCGCGCGCGCCCTCCGGGAGCGCCCCGATCGCGGCCTCGATCTCGCGCACCTCGACCGGTGTCTCGAGCGTCCACTCGATTGCGCCTCCTGCGTCCTCCTCGTCCTCGACGCCCGGCTCGACGGGCGAGGCCTTGCGGCGTCTCGCGAGGGTCACGTTCACCGCGATCCGGTGCAGCCAGGTCGAGAGCGCGCTGCGCGTCTCGAACTTCGACAGCGCCCGCCACGCGTTGATGAAAGTCTCCTGCGTACAGTCCTCCGCCAAGTGTTGATCCCGGGTCATCCTCAGGCACAAGCCGTACACCCGGCCCACGTGCTCGCGATACAGTCTCTCAAAGGCGCGTGTGTCCCCCGAGCAGGCCCGCTGGACGAGCGCCGCCTCCCAATCGATCCGCGTCTCCTCGGCCTGCGCCTCGATCATCCGTTCATTTAGAGAGCGTTCAGCCGGAACGCGTTTGAATCGCACTCGGGAACCCAGAAGTCGCTGATCGGCAACAGTTTTTGGTGGAACTCGAGCCGCATCCGGACACTCTTCTCCTATGGACACGCGTGGAAGCTAAGGAGCGGAGAGTGGGTAAGTACGAGGGCTTGCGGCGGCTGTGGCAGCCGCCGGCGGACACCCTGGAAGCGATCGCGGCAGTCCTCGGCGAGCATTGGCGCGCCGCAGCAGCGCACCCGGAGCAGCTTTTCTGGGCGACGCCCGTCAGTTGGGTGACGATTCGCGCGGTTCGCGTCCACGCGCGGCACGCCCCCGTGCATCACCACTTCACGAGCGGCGGCAAGCTCATCAAGTAAGCGTCCGGGTCCGCATCGGTGCTGAAGCCGAACTTCGTGCCGCGATCGTAGACCAGGTTGAACTCCACGTACCGTCCCCGCTTCACGAGCAGCCGCTCGCGCGCCGCCTCATCGTACGGAGTGTCCTTGCGCCGCGCGACGATCATCGGATAGACGCCGAGCAGCGCCTCCCCCACCGAGCGCACGAACGCGAAATCGGCCGCTGGATCGGGCCCCGCGAGATCGTCGAAAAAGAGGCCCCCAACTCCGCGCGGCTCCTGCCGGTGCGGGAGGTAGAAGTACCGGTCGCACCACGCCTTGAATTCCTGATACGCATCCGGCCGGTACCGATCGCACGCCGCCTTGAGCGCCGCGTGGAACGCGTCCGTGTCCTCCGCGAACGGGAAGGTTGGAGTCAAGTCCGAGCCGCCGCCGAACCAGGCGCCTCTGGTGGACAGGTAGCGCAGGTTCATGTGCACCGCCGGCACGTAGGGATTCATCATGTGGGCGACGAGCGAGATCCCGCAGGCGACGAAGCGGCCGTCGGACTCCTTCGCCCCCGCGACCTGGGCACGCGCCTCGGGCGCGAGCACCCCCCAGACGTGGCTGACATTGACGCCCACCTTCTCGAACACCGCGCCTCGCATGAGGCGCGCCTCGCCACCTCCCTGAAGGCGGTGCCCCGCGGGCTTGGTCCAGCTGCGCGATTCGAACCGGCTCACCGGCTCGAACGCCTCGAAGGCGCCGCAGAGCCGCGCCTGCAGGTCGCGGAAATACGCGGTCGCGCTCGCCGCGAAATCCTCGTGCGCGCTCAACGATCTAGCCCCGCTCATGCACGTAATCGACGAGGCGCGCGACGGCATCCGGGTCGGTGTCGGGCCAGATGCCGTGACCCAGGTTGAAGATGTGCCCGGGGTCGGGGCCCGCCTGCTCGAGCACGGCATCGACCCGGCGGCGCAGCGCCTCCGGCGGGGCAAAGAGCGCCGCCGGATCGAGATTACCCTGCACCGCCTTGCCGGGCCCGAGCACGCGCCGCACCTCGGCGAGTCCCGTGCGCCAGTCGACCCCGATCACGTCCACATCGAGCGGCGCCACCGCGCTCATCAGGTGCGAGCCCTGGTTCACGTAATAAATGAGTGGCACCGACAGGCGCCGCAGCGCCGCCGCCGTGCGCTGCACGGCGGCGAGTGCGAACCCGGTGAACTCACGCACACCGAGGAGCCCGGCCCAGGACTCGAAGAGCATCAGCGCCTGGGCGCCCGCCGCGGCCTGCGCCGCGAGATATTCGGCCATGGCGTCCGCGAGGCGCTCGAGGAGACGCTGCGCGGACTCGGGCTGCGCGTAGAGGAAGGTGCGCGCCGCGGCAAACTCCTTCGAGGGCCGGCCGCACACGAGGTAGCACAGGAGCGTGAACGGCGCGCCGGCAAAGCCGATGAGGGGCGTGCCGCGCGGAGCGGCCGCGCGCACGAGGCGGATCGTCTCGAGGACGAAGGGCACGTCCCGGGCCGCGACCAGCTCAGGGAGAGCCTCGATCTGGGCATCGGTGCGGATGGGCTCCGAGACCACGGGCCCCGGCTCGAACGAGAGCTGGATGCCCATCCCCTGGAGCGGCGTCATGATGTCGCTGAAGAGGATCGCGGCATCGAGCTCGTAACGGCGCAGCGGTTGGAGCGTCGCTTCTGCGGCGAGCTCGGGTGTGCGCGTCAGCGCCTCGAAGTCGACCTTGGCGCGCAGCGCCCGATATTCGGGCAGGTAGCGCCCCGCCTGCCGCATGATCCAGATGGGTCGATGCCGGACCGCCTGACGGCGGCAGGCGGCGAGAAATGCCGGCACTTCCGCCCCCGCGACGCCTTTCGGCGCACCGGCACTCATGCGCGCAACCACCGCGCCACCTCCGGCGCGAAATAGCTGATGATGAGATCGGCGCCCGCGCGGCGAATGCCGGTCAGGGTCTCGAGCGCCGCGGCGCGCTCGTCGATCCAGCCGCGCGCCGCTGCCGCCTTGATGAGGCTGAACTCTCCCGACACCTGGTACGCGACCACCGGCACGCTCACCGCATCCCGCACCTGGCGGATGACATCGAGGTAGGGACCCGCGGGCTTCACCATGACGAGGTCCGCGCCCTCCTCGACATCGAGCAGCACCTCCCGGAGCGCCTCGCGCGCGTTGGCCGGATCCATCTGATAGGAGAGGCGATCGCCGAATGCGGGCGCAGACTCGGCGGCCTCGCGGAACGGGCCGTAGAACGAGGAGGCGAATTTCGCCGCGTAGGAGACGATCGGCGTCGTGGTGAGCCCCGCCTCATCGAGCCGCGCACGGATCACCGCGACCCGCCCGTCCATCATGTCGGAAGGCGCCACCGCATCCGCCCCCGCGCGGGCGTAGTTGAGCGCCACCTCGGCGAGAGTCTTGATGGACGAATCGTTGTCGATGGCGCCGCCCGCGAGCACGTGACCGCAGTGTCCATGGTCGGTGGCGCCGCACAGGCACACGTCCGCCCACAGGATGAGATCAGGGCAGGCCTCCTTGATGGCCGCGATGGCCTGCGCGGCGAGCCCCTTGGGATCGGTCGCGCTCGTCGCCTTCCCGTCCTTGTGCGCGGGAGCGGCGAAGAGCAGCACGGCCGGCACGCCCGCCGCGGCCACCGCCTTCGCATCCTTCACCGCCTCGTCCACCGACAGCTGGAAGATCCCGGGCATGCTCTCGACGGCGTGGCGCACGGCGCGCCCGGGAACGACGAACAGCGGGTAAACGAGCCCTTCGGGCGTCAGTCGCGTCTCGCGCACCAGACGGCGCCAGGCGTCCGACTGGCGGGTGCGGCGCGGTCTGTGTTGAGGAAATCCCATAGGTCTTCAGTGTCTCCTTCGCAATCAGGCTCGTTTCTGCTGCAGCACGCGCAGCGTCGTCCGCGCCAGTCCCTCGAGCGTCGCCGACTCGGCGACGACCGCCGTATGGCCGCGGGCCGAGAGCTCGCGCGCCGTGGTGCGGCCGATCGCGACCGCCGCGGCTCCCGAGAGCAGCCGCTCGAAATCCTCCACTCCCAGCGCCCGCGCGAGCTCGGTCACCGCGGAGGGGCTCGCGAAGGTCACCGCGCCCACTCCCCCGCGCGCGATCCAGGCGCGGCAGTCGTCGACGTCGAGGGCGCTTCCCTCGGTGCGATACGCCTCGACCTGCGTCACCTGCGCCCCGAGCTGCGTGAGTCCGGCGGCAATGGTCGGCAGCGCCCGCGAGCTCGCGGGATAGAGAACCCTCACCCCGGCATCGGACGGCTGCCACTGCGCGGCAAACGTGGCGATCAGCGCGGCCGCATTCGCCTCGTGGGGCACGAGGTCCACGGGCCAGCCTCGCTGACGCAGCACTTGCGCGCTCGCCGTGCCGAGCGCCGCGATGCGCACGCCCGCGGGCGCGGCCGGCAGCCGCTCGAGCACCGCCGCAACCGCGTTGCGGCTCGCGAACACGATCCAACCGAAAGAGCGCATCGCCGCGAGGGCCGCGGTAAGGGGACCCGGGTCTGCGGGCGTGACACTCACCGCCGGCCACAGCAGCGTCGGGAGTCCGAGGCTCTTCAGCTCGCGCGTCAAGGGGCCGTCGCTCGTCTCGGCGCGCGTGACCACGACGGGTTTGAGCTCCGGGACCCGGCTCACGGCGCCTCCACCGCGAGCGACGCCCGCTCGCGCGCGATGAGCCCCGCGGCGCCGCGCGAGAGCAGCTCCGCCGCGACGCGCTCACCGAGCGCCGCCGCGTCCGCGCTGGAGAGCCCCCCTCCCGAGGAGGCGGAGGCCACGGCACTCGCGCTGAGCGCCTTCGAGCCATCGAGCGCACACACGCAGGCGATGAGCTCGAGTGATCGCTGATCGCCCGACGCCAAGGCGCCGAGTGGCACCTGACAGCCGCCCTCGAGCCTGCGAAGGAGTGCCCGCTCGGCGCTCGCGGCGAGCCGAGCCTTGCCGTCATCGAGAGCCGCCAGCCAGCGCAGCGTCGGCTCATCTCCCGTGCGGGCGCACACGCCGATCACCCCCTGCGACACCGCGGGTGGGAAGGCCTCGGGCGGCAGATACTCCGCGACATGGTGGTCAAGCCCGAGGCGCTTCAAGCCCGCGGCGGCGAGAATGATGGCGTCGTAGTCGCCCGCACGCAGCCGCTCGATGCGCGTCGGCACGTTGCCGCGCAACTCGAGCGGCACGGCATCCGGGCGCGCCCGCGCGAGAAAGGCGCGGCGTCTCAAGCTGCTGGTGCCGACACGCGCGCCGCGCGGGAGCTCACCGAGCGGCGCGCCGTTTCGACTGAGGAGCGCATCGCGCGGATCCTCCCGCGCGAGCGTTGCGGCGAGCTCGACGCCCGGCTCGATCGTGGTCGCCAGGTCCTTGAGGCTGTGCACGGCCACATCCACCGTGCCGGCGAGCAGCGCGCGATCGATCTCCTTGGTGAAGAACGCCCGGCCGCCGACCTGCCAGAGCGGCACATCGGTCTTCGCGTCCCCTTCGGTCTTGATGTGCACCAGCTCGACGGGCGGCGCTCCGGGCCGTGCCCGCAGCAGGCTCTCGACGTGCCGCGCCTGCCAGAGCGCGAGCTGCGAGGCGCGCGTGCCGATGCGCAATGGCCGCGGCGCGCTCACGGCTCGCCCTCCGTGAGGAAGCGGTAGCCGACCCCCCAGACGGTGAGGAAGTGGCGCGGGTTGGCCGGATCCTTCTCGAAGCGCTTGCGGAGCCTCAGGATGAAGTTGTCGACCGTGCGGGTCGAGGGAAAGACGTCATAGCCCCACACCCGCTCGAGCAGGTCCTCGCGCGAGACGATCTCGCCGGCGTGCTCGGCGAGCACCTTCAGGATCATCGCCTCCTTCTCGGTGAGCTCCTGCGCGTCGCCGTTCCAGGCGCGGGCGTGGAAGGCGCGGAAATCCACCTCGTTGCCCCCAAAGCGCAGCACCGCGGTGGCCGCGGTGGCGGAGGCGCTGCGATACCAGTCCCAGCGCCGGAGGATCGCGCGCACCCGCAGCAGGAATTCCTGCAGATGAAAGGGCTTGGCGAGGTAGTCGTCGCCTCCCGCCTCGAGCCCGCGCACCCGGTCCACCGGATCGCCGCGCGCGGTGAGAAACAGCACCGGCGTGTTGTTGCCCTGCTCGCGCAGTGTCCGGCACATGGCAAGGCCGTCGATGCCGGGCAGCATCACATCGAGCACGATGAGCGCGCAGTGCTGCCCGCGGAGCCACTCGAGCGCCCGCTCGGCATCCCCCGCGGCGCTCACCTCATAGCCTTCGGCGCGCAGATTCTCCATGACGCCGGCCGCGAGGTGCGGATCGTCCTCCACTACCAGCACGCGCGTTGCGGGCGCCGTCGCGCTCACGAGCGCTGCCCCTGGGCGGCCGCGGGCCAGGTGAGCACGAAACGCGCTCCCTGTCCGACGCCGTCGCTGTGGGCGCTCACCCGGCCGTGCGCCAGGTGCATCAGGCGCTGCACGATGAAGAGGCCGAGTCCGGTGCCATAGTGGGTGCTGCCGCCCCCGGGATGCAGCCGCGTGAAGCGCTCGAAGAGCCGAGTGCCGTCGCCGCTGCGAAAGCCGACCCCGGAATCGCGCACCGAGAGCTCGACCTCACCGTTCTGCGCACGCGCGCTCAAGGCGATGCTGCCCCCGCCGTGGGGCGTCACGGCGGAGAGGGCGTTCTCGAGGATGTTGCGCACCACGACATCGAGCGCCAGCGGATCGCTCACTACCTGCAGTCCCGGCTCGATGTCGCAGGAGATCGCGATGCGCTCCTGGCGGGCGCGCTCCTCGAGGTGCGCGATGACGCGAGTCACCGCGGCGCCGAGATCGAGCGGCTCGGACTTGAAGTCGACTCGTCCGCGCTCGAGACGCGCGCTCTCGAGGATCTGAGTCACCATCGCCTCCATGCGGGCGAGATCGGCGAGCATGCGGTCGATGAGGGTGCGCGCCTGCTCGGGCGAGAGCGTGCGCAGCGCCATGGTCTCGAGCGAGAGCTGCAGGCTCGCGAGCGGGGTCTTGAACTGGTGGGACACGAGCGCGAGAAAGTTGTCCTGCTCTTCGAGCACGCGCGCCTCGGCGCGCAGGGCGCGCCCGATCACCGTGATGCACGCCCCGAGCGCCAGCATGAAGAACGCACCCTCCCAGGCGTATCGGTTGTAGCGCCGGCGCTCCTCGGTGCGCAGCATCTCCTCGACCTTCGGCGCGAGCGAGGCGTGACCGCCCTCGACCACGATCGGCGGCAGCATCTGCTGGATGCGCCCTGCGCTCACCCCGGCATCGAGCAGCGCCTGAGCGGCGGCCGCCTGCTCGGCGTAAGCCGCGCGCGCGGCGTGCACCTTTTCGATGGTGTAGGAGCGCTGATCGAACACCCAATACCCCACCTGCACCGCCGACACCACCAGCAGCGCGAGCGTGGTCAGCTGGAAGACGCGCGCGGCTTTCATCCGCTCGCCGCCAGCGACTCGCGCAGTGCCGAGGCGAACCGCGCGAGATCGGCGTCCGTGTGCGCAAGCGACAGGAAGCACGCCTCGTAGGCGGAGGGCGGGAGGTAGACCCCGCGCTCGAGCATGGCATGGAAGAGCGTGGCGAAGCGCGCGGTCTCGCTCGGGGAGAGGGGCGCCGCCGTGCGCGGCGCGCCCGCCCCGTGGAACGCCATCCAGAAGAGCGATCCGACCCGCACCAGGTGCAGCGGGAACGGCGCCTCGGCGAGGATCGGCCGCAACAGCCGCTCGAGCTCGGCGCCCTTCGCCTCGAGGTGCTCCCACCCGGACTCGCGTTCGAGGACGTCGAGCGTCGCGAGCCCCGCCGCCATCGCCACCGGGTTCCCCGAAAGCGTGCCGGCCTGATAAGTGTCCCCATCGGGAGCGAGGCGCTGCATGATGCGGCGCGCGCCGCCGAAGGCCCCGACCGGCATGCCGCCGCCGATCACCTTGCCGAAGGTGGCGAGGTCGGGCGAGAGATCGAAGAGCTCTGCGGCGCCGCCGCGCGCCAGCCGGAACCCGGAGATCACCTCGTCGAAAATGAGCAGCGCGCCGTGCTCTTCCGTGATGCGGCGCAGGCTCGCGAGGAATTCGCGCCGCTGCGGCAGGAGTCCGTGATTGGCCGGCACGGGCTCGATGATCAGCGCGGCGATGCGCGTCCCCTCACGCTGAAAGAGCGCGGTAAGGGCCGCCTCGTCATCGAGCGGCAGCACGCGCGTCGAGGCCGTGAAGGACTCCGGCACGCCGGCCGAGGACGGGCGGCCGAACGTGGCGAGCCCCGAGCCCGCGGCGACCAGGAGATGATCGGCGTGACCGTGATAGCAGCCGGCGAACTTGACAATCAGGTCGCGCCCCGTGAAGGCACGCGCCACGCGGATGGCGCTCATGACCGCCTCGGTCCCGGACGACACGCAGCGCACCTGCTCGACCGCCGGATACCAGCCGACCACGCGCTCGGCGAGCTCCACCTCGGCCTCGCACGGCGCGCCGTAGGTCGTGCCGCGCTCGAGCGCCGCGCTCACCGCCGCACTCACCGCCGGATGAGCGTGACCGGCAATCAGCGGACCCCATGAGCCGACGAAGTCGAGATACCCTCGGCCGTCGGCGTCGAAAACCTGCGCGCCCGCGGCGCGCGCGATGAAGAGCGGCGTCCCCCCGACCGCGCGGAAGGCGCGCACCGGAGAGTTCACGCCTCCCGGGATCACACGGCAGGCGCGCCGGTAGAGCTCCGCGGAGCGCGGGCGCAGCGACCCGCTGACGGTGTCGTTCCGGGGCTCGGTCATGAGTGCCTCTTCGGTTCCTGCACCTCGTCGGTGGCCGGCTCGGCGCGCATGCGGCCCCGCTGGGCCGCATCGAAGAACGCGTCCACCACGTCCTGGCTCGCGTGCACCGCGGCGGCCCGCAGCCCCGCGAGGGGCAGATGTGCGAGCCGGTGCGCCACCGTGGAGGCGAGCCGCACGAGCTGTCCGCGCTGTCTCTCATCCAGTGTACGCAACTCCTGGCGCAGCGCACGCGCCACCTCCTCGGCTGCGATCTGCTCGAAGGCGCCGCGCAGGTCCGCCAGGCGCGGGCCGATCGCGCGCGTCGCGAGCTCGGAGCGCAGGTGCGTCAGGCGCTCGTCGATCGCGTGGCGCACCGGCGCGAGCCGCACCAGCTGTGCGAGGCGCCGGCCCTGCGCGGCTTCGATGAGATCGCTCATTCCGACTCGAGCGAGGCCGGCGCGCTGCGCGGTGGCGGGATCGACATTGGGGGGCACACCGAAATCGATGATGAGCGGCGCGAGTCCGGCGGATCCCTTGAGCCGCGCCAGCGCCGCGGCGTCGAGCACCGGCTCGCCGCCCCCCGTGGCCAGCACCAGTGCATCGAGAGGCGGGGGCTCGGTGCGGAAGCGATCGAGCGGCATGGCCTCACCTGAGACGCTCCCGGCGAGCTCGTCCGCGGCCTGCAGCGTGCGATTGACGATCAGGAGCGGAACCCTCGCCTCGCTCAGAACACCCGCACAGCGGCGCGTCATCGGCGAGACGCCAAGGAGGGCGACCCGCCCCGGCCTGCCGCCCAGGTGCTGCAGCACCCGGTCGGCCGCGAGGTCGCCGAGGGAAGGGGAGCGGACGCCGGCGGTCATTCGGCGCACGCGGCGCGCCATGCCGAGCGCCTCGCCCATCAGACGATCCAGCACCGGTCCGCAGGTCTCGGCGGCGCGCGAATCCTCCCACGCACCGCGCAGCTGCGCTGCGATCTCGTGCTCGCCGGTCTGCGCGGAGTCGAGTCCGCAGGCGAGGAGGAACAGGTGCTCCACCGCGGCCTCGCCGGTCCAGGCGCGCAGGATCCGCGCGGCCTCCCCGGGCTGCGGCTCGCGTCCGGTCAGGATGCGGAACACCTCCGCGCGGCAATCGCCGGCGGCGCTGCCGTCGTCGGTGGCGTAGAGCACCTCGACCCGGTTGCAGGTGCCGACGTAGAGAATCTCCGCGGACTTGAGGAGCGTGCGCAGCGCCGGTAACCGTGCCGGGATCTCCGCCCTCGGCAGCGCAAAGCGGGCGACCTCCTCGACTCCCACGTGACGATAGGACAGCCCGACCACGCCGATCTGGTGCATCACGGGAGCTTACCCACCCGGGGTGGGCGGGAGTGTCACTGAACGGTCACAGGCTGCTGACCGACCTCGCAGCAGCGGCCACTGGCGCGCCCTGGCGACAGGGTACTGCGCAAGCTCAGTGCGCGTTCGCGAGCTCGGTCCATTTCCCGGCGTCGACACCGAACAGCAGCAGCCAGAGCGTCAGCGCTCCTTCCCCGATGATCCCGGGAAGGAACCCATAGGGGTAGAGATCGCGCGCCAGAGCGGGTGACAGGAAGGTCAGCCAACCGAGACCCGCAAACACCATCAGCGCACCCACGGCTCGCGGGAGGAAGGTCGACCTCAGGATGAGATAGCCGATGAGGAGGCAGTAGACTCCGAAAATCACCAGGGTGATGTTGTTGGCCTGCCCGGGGAGCCTCACCACCATGCCGAGGGGCCCGATGCCACACCCCACCAGGCTGACCACGGCCGCGAGCATCGAAAGACCCCGGCTCACCGGCTTGAAGATGCCGTAGAGGAGCAGCGTCACGGCGATGTAGCTCGCGCCCGCGACGAGGCCGGCTGCCGCACCGAGGAGACTGCCGGACCCGAAGAGGGCCAATCCGCCCGTGACGAAGGTAATCAGGTAAAAGATACCGGCCAGTCTGGCTTTGGAGCGCGGCGATGCCGCATCGGCGGACGTGGTCACGGATTTATCGCCTCCTTTCGGATTCTACGGGCCGGCACCTGCAATCGCCAACTCGACGGCCCGCGTGCCCGGATCGACGGGCTGTTGTTCCCGCTCGGAGTGGGCCGCCTCACGGGCCGTATAATCACCAGCCCGCTGCCGGCCCGGCGGCCGAAGCTTACGGACAACAACACATGAGCGGATGGCACATTGCGCAACTCAACGTCGGCCGCATCCTCGCTCCCACCGACAGTCCGCAGCTGGCCGAATTCATGGCCAGGCTCGATGAAATCAATGCGCTCGCGGACGCGACGCCGGGCTTCGTGTGGCGGCTGCAGACCGCGAGTGGCAACGCCACCGACATCCGGGTCTCGGAAGATCCATATTTCCTCGTGAACATGTCGGTGTGGGCGACGATCGAGTCGCTGTTTGAATTCGTCTACCGAACGTCCCACACGGCCGTGATGGTGCGGCGGCGACAATGGTTCGAGAGGCCGACGGAAGCCTACCAGGTCCTCTGGTGGGTTCCGGCCGGACACAGCCCGAGCGTCTCGGAGGCGCTGGACCGTCTCGGGCATCTGCGCCGCGACGGTCCAACCGCGCATGCGTTCACGTTCAGTCAGCGCTACCCGCCGCCCGGCGAGCTTGGCGAGCCCGCGGACATGAACCCCGAGAGGTATTGCGCCGGCGGGAGCTGAGGGCGGCGCCTACTACCCGCTGAACCGCCGGATCCGGCCGGCGAGAGCATGAGGTACCCTCCTCTGCAGCTGTCAGGGCTCTGACAGTTCCGTCCAATTGGTCCGAATTTGGACAAACTCCTCAATTTCGTCAGGGACCTGACAGCAGCCGGCGCGGGTACTATTCCGTGCGCTCACCCGTGCGCTCAGCAACCCGAGAAGACAAAGGGACTATGGCTCCCCTGCTACCAAACGCCCGGAAGCACAACCTCCGGCGCCTCGCCCAGGAGATCCACAGCGCCACCGCTTGTCTTAGCGCGTCTCGCGCTGCGATCCTCACGTGATTCTAGTCACGTCACCCTCATCGGGACGGCGCCCAGGTAGTCGAGCTTGCCGATCTCGAGGCCACAGTGACGGAGTATGTCGTAGGCAGTGGTGCGGTGAAAGTGGAAGTTCGGCAAGGCGAAATGGTTGAGGTAGTCGGCACCTCTCATGTGGCCCTTCCTTGGGCCGAGCGGAAAGGTGATCTCGCGATCAGCAGAGGCGTCGACCCGCCTGGCGTCGAGCGTCTTCAGGAAGGCGCTCGTCTTGGCAATGCGCGCCTTGAGCTCGGCGAACGTCTTCTCGTTGTCCTCAAACCCCGGCGGGTCGACGCCGGCGAGCCGTGCGGCCGCGTTCTTGGCCTGGTCGCAAGCGCTCTGCACCTGGCGCGTGAATGCGAACATATCAGGGAAGAGGCGCGCGTTGAGCAGCGCCGCAGGATCGATCCGCTTTGCTTCTGCATACGCCTCTGCCTTGTCGAGAAGCGCCGCGAGCGCGTTGAGACCGATCTCGAACACCGGAATTGACGCATCGGACATTGACATGGGGGGATCCTCCGTATGTCCCGGTCTGCACCGAATTCCCGGGCCTACTTGCGCTCGATGGTATGCAGCGGCACGGTGCCCGTGGCGCCCATCGTCGGGCGGTCAGCCGCGGGCGCACCGAGTGGCGCACATTCCTTGAGACTCGCGCGGCAGCGCACCGCGAGCTGCTGATACTCGCGTGTCCCCGCTACCTTCCACGCGAGCTCCTCGGGCTTGAGGTCGCGCACGACTCGCGCCGGCACGCCCAGCACGAGCGTCCGGGCCGGCACGACGAAGCCCGCGGGGACGAAGCTCGCGGCGCCAACAAAAGCCTCCTCCTCCACCACCGCGTCGTCCATGACGATCGCGCCGATGCCGACGAGCACGCCGCGGCGTATGGTGCACCCGTGAAGAACCGCCCCGTGGCCGATGTGCGCGTCCTCCTCGAGCCGCGTCTGCCTGCCGGGAAAGGAGTGCAGCACGCAGCCGTCCTGCACGTTCGAGCCCGGGCCGAGGATGATGCGCCCGAAGTCGCCCCGGAGCGTCGCGCCGGGGCCGACATAACAGCCCGCTCCTACCAGGCAATCGCCGATGAGCACCGCCTGCGGGTGCACGAACGCCGTCGGGTCGACGACCGGAACGAGGCCTTCCAGACTGTACGCCGGCATGGTTTGTCTTCCCTCCGGCGGCTGTGCCTACGGGGCCGCGCGTCCCCGGGCGAGGAAGGCGCTGATGGCCGTTCGAAACTCCTCCGAGCGCAGCTGCGCGCCGAAGATGCGCGCCTCCGCGTCGATCCGCGCCCGGATCTCTTCAGGCTCGCCGCGCAGCAGGCGACGCGTCTCGAGGAGCGCACCCTGCGGCTGCCGCGCCACCTCGAGCGCGAGCTTCCGGGCCTCGGAAAGGAGCGACGCATCCTCGACCAGGCGATTGACGAGCCCGAGACTGAAGGCCGTGGCGGCATCGAAGGGCTTGCCGAGGAGGAGGAGCTCCGCGGCCCGTTGCGGGCCCACGAGCCGCGGCAACAGCAGCGAGCTCGCGGCTTCCGGCACCAGTCCCAGCTTGACGAAAGGCATCGACAGCTGCGCGGTGCGTGAGGCGACGATGAGGTCGCAATGCAGCAGCATGGTGACGCCGATGCCGACGGCCTGCCCGTGCACCCCCGCCACCAGCGGCTTCTCGAACGTCGCCAGGGTGTGCAGAAACCCCATCACCGGGTGCTCGCTGCTGAACTCCGGCCCGTTCAGAAAATCATTGAGGTCGTTTCCCGCGCAGAACGCGGCCCCTTCGCCCGTGAGCAGCACTACCCGCACCGTCTCGTCCGCCTGCGCCCCGGTGAGGCCGCGATAGAGCGCCTCGTACATGGCGTAGGTGATGGCGTTGCGCTTCTCGGGACGATTGAGGCGCATCTCCCGGACGCCATCGGCGCTTGAGGTGAGCAGCGGGTCGCTCATGCGACGGAGCTTACCTCAGCGGCTCCCGCGGCGCCGTCCCGGGCCGGGCGCGGAAGTCGACATCGCTGTCGGCCGCGAGCCACACGAGCGCCGACCACGCGGCGACGTTCTGGTCGAGCTGCGACCTGTCGATCTTGTCGAGCGTGTCGTCGGGCGTGTGATGGATCTCGAAGTAGCGGCTCGCGTCCTGGCTGAGCGTGAAGGAGGGAACTCCCGCCTCCACCGACGGGCCGACGTCGGTCCCGGCCTCGGTCGGCGGGTCGGCGGCGCCGATCACGCCGACCGGCATCAGCACGCGCAACGCCGTCCGCGCGAAGTCGCCCTGCAAGACGGCCTCAGGCAGCCCCACGCGATAGACCCGGTCGGCGCCCGTGTCACTCTCGCCCGCGAGCACGTGTGTCGCGAGCTCCGACCGGTGCCCGTCGACGTAGGCGTGGCCGCCGAAGGCGCCTCCAGGCGGCGCCGGCTGGGTGACCTCCTCCGAGCCGAACAGCACCACGCGCACCGTACGGCGCGGCCGATGCGGGACATCGCGGATGAGCTTCGCCGCCGCGACGATGATGGCCATGCCGGTGCCGTCGTCGATAGCGCCCGTGCCCTGGTCCCAGCTGTCCATGTGCGCGCCGAGGAGGACGATCTCCTCCGGCCGCTCGCGGCCGCGCACCTCGGCGATGACGTTCTGCGAACGAGCATCCTGGACGTAAGAGGCGCTCGAGAAGAGCCGCACGCGCACCGGCTTTCCGAGAGACGCCAGGCGCTCGATCTGGTCGGCGTCGGGGTTGCTGAGCGCAAACGAGGGGACCGGCACCCGCCCGCCGACGTAGCGCGTCGCGCCGGTGTGCGCCAGGCGGTGGCTGTCGGTGCCCACCGAGCGCACGAGAAACGCGACCGCGCCGCGCCGTTCCGCCTCGCCCGGCCCGTCGGCGCGCGCCACCACCGCCGTGCCGTAACCGGCCCCGTCCTGCGTTCGCACCATCCGACGCGTCACCATCGCGACCTTGCCCGCGAGCGAACCCGGCGGCGCGGCCTTGAGCGCATCGAAGCTCGGGAAGAGGGCGACCTCGCCCTCGAGGCCCGCGAGCGGCGTCGGCGGGGACTCGCCGAGCGCGGCGATCACGAGCGGCTGCACGCTCGGGGAGGTGATCTCACCGCTCTCGGTGCCGCGGACCCAGGCAGTTACGGGGAAGCTCTGCACCGCCACATTCTCGAAGCCGAGCTCGCGAAAGCGCGCGGCCGCCCACTCGGCGGCCTGATGCTCGTTCGTCGAGCCCGCCGGACGCGGACCGAAGCGCGTGGTGAGCTCGCCCACCCACTCGTAGGCGAGTGTATGGCCGGCGAGCGCCGCATCGCGCAGCCGCGTCGCCACGACCTCGGGGGACTCGCGCGGCGGCGGGGCCGGCGCGGCAGCGGACACGAAAACGGGCGCGCCGATCGCAGCGGCACCGAGAGACAGGAGGCAGCCGATCGCGCGGTGCCGGCGAGGCCGCGCGTCCGGCGTATGACGAGCGTGGTCCACCTATGAATTCCCTGGCAGCAAAGGAGCGCGCATTCTACGCAGCCGCCCGCGAGCGCACCATGCGCAATCGGACAGAGCGTTGGGTCGTTTGCGGCAGCTCGCCGGCCGTGCCGTGCCGCGCCGCGCCGCGCCGCGCCTACTTCGGCAGCTGCGCGATCGGCAGCGGATGCGCGAGTAAGATTCCCTGCGCGAAGTCGACGCCGATGCGCCCATGAGATAGCGGGCGTTCGAGACGCTGTTGGCGGCGGCGTGCTCGAGCGCTCGCGCCTCGTCCGCCATCAAGCGCATGGACTCGGCGATGCCGCGCCGCTCGGTCTCGATGCGCTGGTAATGATCGTTCACCAGGCGCAGCACCCGCCCGCACGTTCTGGGTTTGACATAACGCAGGAGACAGAACCCGAGGACCCTCATACGAGGGCGTTGGCGACTTCCCCGTGAAGCCCCCTCCCGGTTCTCTCGTGCAGCCCTAACGGGCGGTGGAGCGCTTCGCGGCGGGCTTGGCCGGCTGCTCGGGGAGACCCGCCCCCACGATGATCGGTATCGAGAAGGTCTGACTCGAGGATTCGCCGGCGGCATCCACGCCGAGGACGGCGCTGACCGTGAAGATCCCGTCCTTCTTTGGCAGGACCTTGATGCTGTGGAGGATCGGAACGCCCTCCACGGGGCGCTCGGTGGGCGGGATCTCGCCGCCGGCGACGAGCTCGAGCCCGTCCCCGACCTCGACCTTGCCGGAGACCCGGTCGAGGGCGCCGGAGGCGGGCACGATCGCGAGGTCGATGTCGACCGGCTGCGCGACAGCCGGGCGCTGGCGCAGCTCGAATTTCACCTGTACCGCCGGCGCCCCGGTGCCTCCGGCGCTCACCGCGCTCACCATGTCGGGCGACAGGACATTCGACGGCAGGCTCTTGCGCTGGGCGGCCTGGCTGGGGCGGGCGGCGGAGGCGGCCGCACCCGGCGTCTCGCCCGAGCTGCAGGCGCCGAGGATCGCCACGGCGCCGAGGGCCGCGGCGCTGCACCGCAATCTTCTACTTCTCGCGAACGGTCGCATGGCGGTGTCTTCAGACTTCGCGGGTCCCGCTCCCCTACCCCCAACCGGACAATAGCGCGTCTGCCTGCCCGTGCGCACGTCGACGATCGAGTCCGCCGTCGCTACTGGTGCAGCAGCGGGGGCTCGTCGATGGCGGCGATCTGCTCGAGCAGATCCTGCAGGTACCCCTCCCAGTAGCGCGGCTCGGCGGCCCACGGGAAGGCGCGCGGAAAGGCCGGATCGCTCCACCGGTGCGCCACCCACGCAGCATGGTGGAGCATCCTCAGGGCCCGCAGCGGCTCGATGAGGCGCACCTCGGCGAAATCGAAGTCGGCGAACTGGCGGTAGCCCTCGAGCAGCTCGCCCCACTGGCGCTGCTGCTCGGCGGGCGAGCCCGCCAGCATCATCCACAGGTCCTGCGCCCGCACACCGCTCGCGCAATCATCCAGGTCGACGAACACCGGCCCGTGCTCGTTCCAGAGCAGGTTCCCGAGGTGGCAATCGCCGTGCAGGCGGATCTCGCGCACGCCCGCCGCGGCGGTGAACGCCTCGCTCACGCGCTCGAGCAGCGCGCCGCTCACGGTCACATAGCGTTCGCGCAACGCATCCGGCAGCAGCTCGCTCGCGAGCACCTGTGAGCGCGCCTCCCACCCGAGCCGCTCGATGCCGATACGCGGTCGCGCCGCGAAGGGCTGCACGGCGCCGACCTGGTGAAGCCGCGCGACGCTGCGGCCGAGGATCTGCCGCGCCTCGGGCGCATCGAGCTCGGGCGAGCGACCGCGCATCCACGGGAAGGCCGCAAATCGAAATTCGTGATAGCGCAGCAGCGTCTCCCCGCCGATCGCGAGCGGCGCCGCCACGGCGAGCTCGGCGGCCGCGAGCTCGGCGGTGAATTGATGCTCCTCGACGATCTGCGCATCCGTCCAGCGGCGCGGCCGATAGAACTTGAGCACCAGCTGCCCCTCGCCGGCGCCGAGCTGGTAGACGCGGTTCTCGTAGCTGTTGAGGGCGAACAGCCGCCCGTCCGGCGCGAGCCCGAACGCGGCGGCGGCATCGAGCACCACCTCGGGTGTCAGCCCGGAGAAAGGCTGCAGGTCGCTGCCGCGGGTTTTGTTTATCATCGCTCCCTCATGAAGCACGGCGCCATATTAATCACCGGCGGCGCAGGCTACATCGGCAGTCACGTGGCGTTGCAGCTGCGCGCACGCGCCGAGCGGGTGGTGGTTCTCGACGATCTCTCGCGCGGGTTCAGGCAAGCGGTGCTCGATGTGCCGCTCGTGGTCGGCAACGTCGGCGACCGCGACACCGTGCGCGCCGCGCTCGACGCGCATGGCGTCGACACGGTGATGCATTTCGCCGCCTGCACCGTCGTGCCGGAGTCGGTGCGCGATCCGCTCAAGTACTACGGCAACAACACCTGCGCGACCCGCTCGCTCCTTCAGTGCTGCCTCGAGGGCGCGGTGCGGCACTTCGTGTTTTCCTCCACCGCAGCGGTCTACGGCATCCCGGCCGCGGGCGTGGCCGCCGAGGACACCCCGACCTCGCCCATCAATCCCTACGGCTCCTCGAAGCTCATGTCGGAGTGGATGCTCGCGGCCGTCGCCGAGGCCGCGCCGCTTCGCTACGTGTCGCTGCGCTACTTCAACGTCGCGGGCTCGGATTCCGGCGGCCGCATCGGCCAGGCGACCCCGAATGCGACGCTGCTCATCAAGGTCGCCTGCGAGGCGGCGGTCGGCAAGCGAGCCGAGGTCGCGATCTTCGGCACCGACTATCCGACGCCCGATGGCACGGGCGTCCGCGACTACATTCACGTCGAGGATCTGGCGGCCGCGCACCTCGACGCCCTCCAGTACCTGCGCGCGGGGGGCGGCTCGACCACGCTGAACGTCGGTTACGGACACGGTTACAGCGTGCGGCAGGTTCTCGCCAGCGTCGAGCGGGTGTCGGGCAAGCCGCTCAAGGTGCGCGAGGAGCCGCGCCGCCCCGGAGATCCGCCGGCGCTCGTAGCCCGCGCCGAGCGCATCCGCCGGGAGCTTGGCTGGAAGCCGCGCCTCGACGATCTCGATACCATCGTGCGCACGGGGCTCGCCTGGGAGGAGCGGCTGCTGCGCAACCCCTGGTGAGCGCGTCCCGCCCACCGTCCGAAAGGCCGCCGCCCGGCGTCGCCAATCCAAGACGCTTAGCTCACGCGCCCCCGGTAAAATGAGCTCCCATGCGGTGGTGGCGCCCCAAGTCATTGAGCGGCCTGATGCTGGTCGGGCTGGCGCTCATCGCCGTGCCGCTCTTGATCGCCATCCTGACCGCGGTGCTGCAGATCCGTGATCTGGCGGACCGGGGCCAGAAGATCGTGATCCAGGGCGTCGCGCGCGCGCGCGCCAGCCAGCAGCTGTTCTCTCAGATGGCTTCCCTCGAGCGCACGGCGCGCCTGTACCAGGTGCTCGCGGATCCCCCTCTCCTCGAGCTTTACCGCACGCAGGATGAGCTCTTGAGCGCGACGCGCGAGCAGCTGCGCCTGCACGCCGCCACCGACACGGCGCAGACGCTCGAGCAGCTCGGAGGTTTGCAGCGGAATATCCGCTTTACCGTCATGAGCACTCCGCCGAGCAGCGGCGCCGCGGCGGCCTCCGATCTTTCGAGCCGTTTCGCCCAGCTGTCGGCGCTCGTCGAGCGGGTCGCCCAGCAGAGCAATGCCCAGGTCGACAGCGAGGTGGCGGCACTGGAAGCGCAGACGCTCCACGCACGCAATCGCCTCCTGTGGCAGGCGGCGCCCCTCCTGCCGCTGGCGCTCGTCGCCGTCTTCGTCCTCACCCTCGGCGTCGGCCGGCCGCTGCGCCAGCTCGACCGAGCCATCAGCGAGCTCGGCCAGGGCGCCTTCACCAATCCGATCGCGGTGGCGGGCCCCCACGACCTCGAGCGCCTCGGCGGCCAGCTCGAGTGGCTGCGGCAGCGTCTGCTCGAGCTGGCGCACGAGCGCAATCGGTTCCTGCGGCACATATCGCATGAGCTGAAGACCCCGCTCGCAAATATCCGCGAGGGCACCGAGCTCCTGATGGACGGGGCCGTGGGAGAGCTCGATTCCAACCAGCGCGAGGTGACCGCCATCCTGCGCGAGAACGGCATCAAGCTGCAGCGCATGATCGAGAACCTCCTCTCCTTCAGCGCCTGGCAGACCTCCAGCGTCGGCCTCGAGGCCACCGAGTTTCGCCTCCGGCCGCTCGTGAAGCAGGTTCTGGAGAACCAGCAGCTCACTCTGTTGTCGCAAAGGGTGCGCCTCGACGTGCGCGTCGAGGACGTGACGCTCGTCGCCGATCGCGGCAAGATTCGCCTGATCCTCGAGAACCTGGTGTCGAACGCCGTCAAGTACTCGCCCAAGGGCGGTACCATCCACCTGCGCGCGCGAGCCGCCGGCGCCCAGCTGGTGCTGGATGTCGCCGACAGCGGCCCCGGGATCCCCCGCGAGGATCGCGAGCACGTGTTCGAGGCGTTCTACACCGGGCGCGCGGCGCGCAGCACGGCGGTGAAGGGCACGGGAATCGGACTGTCGGTGGTCCTCGAGTTCGTGGCCGCGCACGGCGGCACCGTGCAGATCGTCGATGGCGAGTTCGCCGGCGCGCATTTCCGCATCATCATGCCGATCCGGGTGACGAGCGGGGATCGTCCGACGAGCGGAGATCGGCCCGTGAAGAGTGAGGCGAAGGCGCGCGCCCATGCTGCTTGAAAGGACTGAGGTGCTGCTGAGAAACCGGACCGCGGCGCCCGGGGGACGCCCGTGCGCGCGGCGCGGCGCCACCGGGGGGGCGCTCGCGGCCGCGGCGGTGCTCATCGGCGCCGGTTGCAGCAGTCTCGGCCTCGGGCAGCGCGCGCCTACGCCGTCGCCGGTGATCAAGACCGCCTCGGCGGGCTCCACCGTGTTGGGTGAATATCTGCTGCTGCTGCAGAAGCTGGTCCAGGGCACCCCCTCGGAGCAGGCCGAGATCGTGGCCAACGCCCAGCGCGATTACGACGTGGCGCCGACTCCGAGCCGGGAGCTGAAACTGGCGTTGATTCTCGGCACCCCGGGGCACCCCGTGGCGGACCTCCCGAGGGCCCAGGGGCTGCTGCGCGAGCTGATGGCCAACCCGGAGATGCTGTTGCCCGCCGAGCGGGCGCTCACCTTTCTCGAGCTATCGCTAATCGACGACCATTTGACGCTGGAGTCGGAAAACCGCAGGCTGCAGAACGATGCAGTGCGGGCCGATCAGCAGCGCATGGCCAACGCCAACCATCGCCTCCAGGCCGAGTTGGACGAGAACGCCCGGCTGCGCCGGGAGCTCGAGGAGGCGCGCGCCAAGCTCGACGCCATTGCCAACATCGAGCGCTCGCTGAACGAGCGCAAACCAGGGAGCACGGGACGATGATCACCGTGGGCAGTAAGGAACCGGTCTTGAACCAGACCGGCAAGCGCAAGGCGCGAATTCTCCTGGTCGACGACGACCCGGGGCTGCTGCGCCTGCTGACCATCCGCCTGCGGGCGGAGAACTACGACGTCGAAGCGGTCGAGAGCGCGGCGCAGGCGCTCTCGGCCTCCAGCCGCTTCCGCCCCGATCTGGTGATCACCGACCTGCGGATGGACCAGATGGACGGCATCGGGCTCCTCAAGGAGCTGCAGAACCGCTGGCCGGGATTGAAGGTCATCATCCTCACCGCTCACGGCACCATCCCGGACGCGGTGCAGGCGACCCAGATGGGCGCCTTCGGCTTCCTCACCAAGCCGGTCGATAAGCAGGAGCTGCTCGACCAGGTGCAGAAGGCGCTGCGGATCTCGGGATTCGGCGCCTCGGACGAGGACTGGCGCGCCGAGATCGTCACGCGCAGCGCCAGCATGGAGGAAAAGCTCGCCCAGGCGCACATGGTCGCCGGAACCGATGCGCGCGTGTTGATCACCGGCGAGAGCGGCACCGGCAAGGAGCTCCTGGCGCGCGCCATCCATAAGGGCAGCCCCCGGCGCAACAAGCCCTTCGTCGCCATCAACTGCAGCGCCATGGCGGAGGATCTGCTCGAGTCGGAGCTCTTCGGGCACGAGAAGGGATCGTTCACCGGCGCCACGCGCGCGCACCGTGGCCTCTTCATGGCCGCCGACGGCGGCACGCTGATGCTGGACGAGATCGGCGACATGCCGATGCGGCTGCAGGTGAAGCTGCTGCGGGTGCTGCAGGAGAACGTCATCCGCCCGGTCGGCAGCACCGATGCCGTGCCGGTCAACGTGCGCGCGATCTCCTCCACCCACCGCGACCTGCAGCAGCTCATGGCGGTCGGCCAGTTCCGCGAGGATCTCTATTACCGGCTGAACGTGGTGCACATCGAGATGCCCTCGCTCAACCGACGCCGCGAGGACATACCGCTCCTGGTGGCGCACTTCCTGGCGCAGATCGCCAAGGAGAGCGGCGTGCGCAAGATCTACGCGCCCGAGGCGGTGGAGCTGCTCGCGACCGCCGACTGGCCGGGCAACATCCGCCAGCTGCAGAACGTGGTGCGCCAGAACGTGGCGCTGTCGCAGACCCCGATCATTCCGGTCGAGCTCGTGCAGCAGTCACTCGGCGGCACGCCAGGAAGGCTGCCCTCCTTCGACGAGGCGCGCGACGAGTTCACCCGCAGCTACCTCTCGCAGATCCTGCAGATCACCGGCGGCAACGTGAGCCAGGCCGCGCGGCTCGCGCGGCGCAACCGCACCGATTTCTACAAGCTCCTCGCGCGCCACCAGCTGACGCCGGAGGAGTTCAAGCAGCGCTGAGCGCGCTGGGAATCGCGCAATTTCGCGGGGACCCCGGGCTACTCTCCGCCGCCGGTAGTGTCACCGGGCGGTGCCGCGGGTTGCACGCTGGCTGTCGCGGCTTCCGGCGCCTGCGTCGCATGCCGCCCGAACTGCGCGGCGTCGATTCCGTGCTTGCCGAGCAGGTCATAGAGCGTCGGCCGGGTGATTCCGAGAAGCTCCGCCGCGCGCGAAAGGTTCCCCCTGGCCACCGCGAGTGCCTGGCGTACCGCCTGCGCCTCGGCGCGTTGCCGCGCCGTGCGCAGATTGAGGTACTCGGGGTCGTCACCCGGATCCTCGAGCCCCAGATCGCTCGCGGTCACCACGGCGCCCTCGGCCATGATGACCGCGCCCTTGATGCGGTTCTCGAGCTCGCGGACGTTCCCCGGCCAGCGATAGGCCTGAATCGCGCGGATGGCATCGGGCGCCAGGCCCCGCGTCGGCTTGCCAAAACGCTCCGAGTGCTGCTGCAGCAGGAACTGGGCGAGCAGGAGACTGTCGCCCTGCCGATCGCGCAGCGGGGGCACGCGGATGCTCACCTCGCTGATGCGATAGAAGAGGTCATCGCGAAAGCTCCCGTTGCCGATCAGGGTGTCGAGGTTGCGGTTGGTCGCACACACGAGACGAAAATCCAGGGACACCGGCACGCGTCCGCCGACGCGCTCCACCGTGCGCTCCTGAACCACTCGCAGCAGCTTCGCCTGGAGCGACGGGGGCATCTCGCCGATCTCATCGAGAAACACCGTGCCGCCCTCGGCCGATTCGAGCTTTCCGGCGGTGCGCTTCGCGGCGCCGGTGAAGGCGCCCTTCTCGTATCCAAAGAGCTCGCTCTCGAGGAGCGTCTCGGGAATCGCTGCGCAGTTGATGGCGACGAAGGGCTTGTGTGAACGGCCCGAGAGGCGGTGCACCGCGCGGGCCAGGAGCTCCTTGCCGGTGCCGCTGTCCCCGAGCAACAGCACCGACGCGCTCGTCGGGGCGACCTTCTCGACCGCGCGGCACAGGCTCCGCATCGAGTCGCTGACCCCGAGGATGCCCTCGAGCGCCATCGTCCCGGTGCGCTCGCGCAGCCGCCAGTTCTCCTCCTCGAGCTCACGGATGCGCAGCGCCCGCCGCACCACGATCGACAGCACCCCGGCATCGAGCGGCTTGTGATAGAAATCGGTCGCGCCGAGCCCCACCGCGGCCACCGCGAGCTCGCGCGCATCGTGCTCGGTCATCGCGATGATCTTGGTGTCCGGGCTGATGTTGAGGATCTGGCGCAGCAGCTCCAGGCTCTGCGCGGCCACCGCCGGCTCGCGCGCGGTGCCGAGGTCGAACAGCACGGCGTCGGGCTCGGTGCGCCGCACGGTGGCGAGCGCATCGGAGGTTTCGCATCCGTTCACGTCGAGATCGGAGAACACCGCCTCGAGATCGCGTCGCAGCGCGCGATCGTTCTCGAGGATCAGTAGCTTCCGACGCTGCATCGCGGTGGACATCAACGCGCCCCCTTGCCGGGCAGGACCTTAAACCGACCGGTCCAGACTTTACACTAGAGTGTAAAGCGAAGCTTGACCCGAGCTGTGAACGGACCTCACAGTTGCGGCTCGAGACCGGCCGCGTCACGTCCAGAACTCGTTCCGGTCTCGATGGAGATAGGCGGCGTCGTTATCCAGCATCTGTACGCGAAGCGTCCCTGGCGGCATCGCCCACCCGCGCGACGGCCGGACCTGAACGGGGGTCGCCTGCCTCGCGAGGAATCCGCACGCCTTGAAGGCGCTTGCGTGCAACGGATCACTCGCCCACCCGACGATCTCGGCGACCTGCGTGTCGAGTCTCGCCTCGGCGACGGCGCAGGCGATCAGCGCGCGCCAGTCGGCTGGCTCTTCCGAATCCACCCAGCAGTCCGCGATGCGGACCTGGGCCGGCGCCGAGGCGAGCAGGAAATATCCCCGCACTCGACCGGCACGCTTCAGAAGATAGAGCCGCATCGGCGCGATCGGGCAGGCGAGCCAGTGTGCAAAGAGCGCAGCGCTGCGCTCGAGCGCGGTGGTGCCGCGTCCCGAAACCGGCAGCGCCCCGCCCATCTGCTCGAGACCCTCGGCGCTGATGCGGCGTACCCGCCACTGGGGCGTCGCCGGGGCGGAAGCCGCAAGTACCCCCGCCACGCCCCGCACGAACCGGGGCAGCGCCCGCCACGGGGCGCGCCCGGCGCCGTCGAAGAGTCGCAGCGGACGCAGCGTCCGCGCGTAGAGCGTCACCGCGCCGGCGGCGCGGAAACCGAGATGGGGGAGCATGGCGAGCGTGTCGGCGCTGCCGCCGATCGCGATGAGAGCCCCGGCCTGGGACCCGATCGCCTTCATGAGCATGGCTCCCGCGCCGGCCTCGCCCGGGCGCGCCGCCCAGTCGATTGCGTGCAAGACGCTCGCGCGTTGACTGCCCGAGCTCCACGCCCCGGGCACGATGGCCGCGTGAGCGATCGGCGCGGTCCCCTCGGTCAGCACGAAGGAGCGGGGCCCCGGCCAATCGCTGCGCGGGCGCCAGTACTTCCAGTCGAGGTGCTCCGGCTCGGTGTGCGGACGCAATCCTGCCTGCGCGAGCAGCGCGACAATGGCCGCCGCATCTGCCGGCGTCGAAGGCCGTATCGACCGGCTCATCGGCCGCCATCGCCGCTCGAGCTGCGAGCGGCGCGTGCGCTCATGGCGCTCAGCACGGCATGAAGAATTCGACGAACGAGCCGATGCGCCCGTCGCGCACCTCGATGAGATCTACGAGCTCGGTCGCGACCATCGCGCCGGTGATCTTGGAGTGTATGTCGACGCGCCAGTGAGCCGCGGCCCGTGTACCCTCGATGGTGAGCGAGCGCAGCTCGTAGCCGCTCAACCGGAAGGTCTTGACCAGGATGCCAAGCCAGGGGCGGATCTGGCTGATGCCGGCGGCGGCGATCGCGATCGGCTTGCCGTCGCTCGAGCCTGCGATGCGCAGCCGCGCATCGGGGGAGAAGCATGCGCACACCCGCTCGAGACTGCCCTCGATACGGGCGGCGTGCAGGCCCTGCAGAAGCTCTTCAACCTGGCGGCGCCCGCTCATCTTCGAGTTCTCTCCCCGCCGGGATCATCGTCCTCGCCGGCTTCGCCATCAGGGCGCGCACATCCGCGCCCATGAGCCCGAAGGCGGCGCCGGCATAGGGAATGAGCGCCCCCAGGCCATAGAAGAGATGAATCATACCGGGGTGGCAGCGGTAAGTGATCTTGACCCCCGCCGCCCGCAGCCGTTCGGCGTAAGCCGCCCCCTCGTCGCGCAGCGGATCGAACTCGGCGGTGTGGATGACCGTGGGCGGGAGATTCATGACTCCAGGCGCGCGCAGCGGCGAGACGCGCGGGTCGGCGCGGTCGGCCTCGGGACCGAGGTAGTGCCGCAGGTCGTGCTCCAGGGTCGCCCGGTCGATGAGGTAACCCTGCGCGAGGCTCCGGCGCGAGTCGCTCTCCGCGGCGTAATCCATGATCGGACAGAGGAGGAACTGACAGGCGAGGCGCGGCTGTCCGAGGGCGGCGGCGGACTGACATACGACGGCGGCGAGCGTCGCCCCCGCGGAGTCGCCGCACACCCCGAGGCGATCGGGATCGAGCCCGAGCTCGGCGGCGTGGGTCGCGACCCACCAGGTCGCCGCGACGCCATCGTCGATCGCGGCCGGGAAGGAATGCTCGGGGGCGAGGCGGTAATCGACGGAGAGCAGGCGGCAGCGGCTGGCGGCGGCGAGCGCCCGGCCGATGCCGTCGTGTGTCTCGAGGCTCCCGGCGACGAGTCCCCCACCGTGAAAATAGACGAGTCCCGGTAGCACCTCGTGGGCGCCGACCCCGGCCGGCGCGTAGATCCGCACCCGGAGCGAGCCGGCGGGCCGAGGGAAAGTCCGCTCCTCGACGCCGCCGACCGTCGGCAAGGGTCCGGCGAAGCTGAGCAGTTGCGCGAGCGAGCGGCGGCGCTGCTCGACCGTGAGCGCGAGAGTGCTGGCAGCCCCCGAGGCCGCCAGAGTGTCGAGGAAGCGCTTGGCGCGCGGATCGAGTGGCATGGACTTTCCCGCGGAGCTTCGGGGCGGGCGATTCGCGGCGCCTACTCGCCGCTCACAGCGCGAGCGTGCGGCGCGCCGATGCCGGCCATTGATTGGGGTCGAGGCCGTGATTTGCGAACAGCGCCACGGCGAGGCGGTCCATGCCGAAGGCCACGCAGCCGGTGTGCGCCGGCTCCGCGCCGCTGCCGTTGATGCCCCACACCTGACCGAAATGCTCGCGGTGGTAGTTGAAGCTCATGCAGGCGGTGGGCCTGGCGCGGGCGTGGTAGGGGATCAGCAGCTCGAATTTGAGTGACTGCTGCAGCTGGCTCACGGCCATCAACTGCCCCACTCGGCCGAAGAACGGGTCGTTGGCGATGTCGACCGCGTACGGCAGCCCGAGCTCGGCGGCGAGCTCCCGGGCGCGTGCGATCCAGCCTTCGCGGAACGCCACGATGTCCTCCGGTGAGCCGAAGCGCACGAACTCGCGCATCCGGAAGGACTGCAGCCGGTCGAGCATGCGCGAGGGCTCGCGTCGGAAGCAGTCGGCTGCGACGTCGAAGATGAGCCCGCCGGGCGGCAGCGGTCCGCGGCCGGCCACGAGCGGATACAGCGGATAGCAGGCCGCCGGCGTCAGCACCAGGTCGGCGGCGCCGAGCGAGGCCGTCCAGTCGCCGCCCGTTTCGCAGCGATCGGCGGCCGCCCGGATCGCGGCCTCGCTGCCGTGCAGCACGGATACGCAGCCGAGGAGGTTCGGGAAGCTCTTCAGGTACCCCGACCTCTCGAGCTGGCGGCGGTTCATGACGGGCGGGAAGCGCAGCACCTCGGCGCGCACATCCCGCAGTCGATCGATCAGCGCCGCGAGACGCTCCAACACGCGCTCGTAGAGTGCCGTGCGGGCGTAGACCCCGTCGGACCCGAGCCCCATGAAGAGCGCCGGCGCAAGGCCGGAAAGCGGATCGGGCGCCTCGGCGCCCTCGTGAGCCCGTGACGCACTCGCGTGCAGGGGCTCCGGGTGGGCAGCGCTCATTCGCGGAGGAACCTCGGAATCGGGCTCACGAGCGCCGAAGGCGCCAGGTTGGCGAGGATCCGGTCGTTGTTGATCATGATGGGTGAGGACAACACGTCGCGCAGGTATCGTCCGATCGTGTAGTCGCCGTCATTGCGATAGCCCGAGAGGCCGCAGGCCCGCATGGCGCTCATCACGGTCGCGGCGGCGAGCTCCGAGGCCTCGACCTTGGTGAGCGTGATCAGGGTCTGAAAGTCGAGCGCGGCGAGCGCCTTCGGGTCATGCATGCAGTTCTCGTAGCTGCGGAGCGACGTGGCCAGCATGCTGCGCAGCGTCCGCAGCGTCGTCAGCGCCTTGGTGAACTGGGGGGCGCCGGGCGGCAGCTGTCCGTTGCCGTGACGCATGGCGTTGCGGATGAAGGCCTGCGCGCGTTGCGTCGCGCCGGCGGCTATGCCCGCCCACACTGAGCCCCACAGCAGGTGTGCGAAGGGCACCATGGTGCGCGAGTGAATCACCTCGTAGGGCTCGGGCAGAATCTGCCCGGCGTCCCCCTGCGCCTTGAGCGTGTAGCCCTCGCTGCAGGTGCCGCGCATGCCGAGCGCGTCCCAGCCCTGCAGGCGGGTCAGCGTGTAGTCGCTCTTGAGGAAGGCGATCAGCACCTGGTCGGACGGGGCGGCATCGGCAGCGCGGCGGGCCGTGGTGACGACGCCGTCCGCCTGGGCGCCGTAGGAAATGACGCTCGCGCGGCGCTCGAGACTGATGCGCCCGCCGTCGTGGTGCTCGACCGGCGCCTCGCTCGAGCGGATGTTGCCCCCGCCCTGCCCCTCGGTCGTCGAGGACGCGAGCAGCAGCTGCTCGGCGCACAGCGCGGTCAGGATGCGCTCGAGCGCGCGGCTCCTTCCCATGTGACGCGTGATGCACCCGATCTTCACCTGGTGCATCGCGTAAATCATGGCGGTCGATGAGCAGGACTGCCCGAGGAGGAAGCAGATGTCGGCCGCGTCGCCGAGCGCGAGGCCCTCGCCACCGAGCGACTTCGGTACCAGGATACCGAGCAGCCGCTCGGCCTTGAGCGCTGCCGCGGCTTCGTGGGGGAATCGGGCGGCGCTATCGACCTCGACCGCGTGTTGGGCCGCAACCTGCGCAACGCGCTGGGCGCGCACCCCGGGATCGCCGGTCGCGGCGCCGCCGATTCCGCGGGCCACCTCCGTCAGTAGCTGAGCTTCGATCAATCTAATGAACCTCCCGGCTCACTGGCTAAACTTATATTGTTAAAACAATGCTGGAGAATGAAGACAGATAGGTCTTTCTGACTATTGGCCGGCGTCACAACCCCTGAGCTGAAAACCTCATGTCGGTAGAGATCGAGGCGCACACCGCCCCAGCCCACCCTCGGCGCGCCCCCGTGTCGTCCACCCGGCGCGACGGCGCCATATTCGTCGGCCTGGTCAACAACATGCCGGACGCGGCGCTCGCCTCCACCGAGGCACAGTTCTCCGCCTTGCTCGCAGCGGCAGCCGGGAGGCACTCGGTGCAGCTGCGCTTCTCGTCACTGCCGGAGGTGCCGCGCGGCCCGGACGCCCGCGCGCGCATCGCGCGCGGCTACTGCCCGATCGAGACGCTCCTCGCCGCGGAGCCCGACGCGCTCATCGTCACCGGTACCGAGCCGATCGCCGCTCGCCTGGCCGATGAGCCCTATTGGAGGCGCCTGGTCGAGCTGATCACCTGGGCGGAGGAGCACGCGGTGGCGAGCATCTGGTCATGCCTCGCGGCGCACGCGGTCGTCGAGAGTATCGACGGCATTCAGCGGCGGCGCCTCGCCGAGAAACGCTGTGGGGTGTTCGCGCACGATATTCTCGCCGGCCATGCGCTGCTCGACAGCGTGAGCGCGCCACTCCCCATGCCGCACTCGCGCTGGAACGAGCTGCCGGTCGAACCGCTGCGCGCGGCCGGCTACGAGATCCTCAGCTTCTCCCCCGAGAGCGGCGCCGACGCCTTCGTGCGCCACGACCAGAGTCTCATGCTCTTCTTCCAGGGCCATCCGGAGTACGAAGACACGACTCTCCTCAAGGAATACCGGCGCGATGTGGGGCGCTATCTCAATGGCCAGCAGTCTCACTACCCGACGCTGCCGCAGGGGTATCTGAGCGCCGAGGGGCGCGAGCTCCTCGAGGCATTCGAGGCACGCGCACTCGGGGAGCGCTCGCCCGCACTCCTCGAGGACTTTCCGTTTGCCGCCGCGGCCGCGACGCTTCGCAACACCTGGCGCCCCGCCGCCGTCACCCTCTACCGCAACTGGCTTGATTTCATTGCCGCCGCCAGAGCGAGCAGCGCGGAAGAAGTATCATTGGCCGGGCCATGAGCCCGGCTGCCGAGGATCCAGAGCCGCAGTTCGCGCTGCGCCACCGGCTGCTCGGCCTCGTCGAGAAGGTCCTCGATAGACCGGGCGCAGGACCGAGCCTCGCGCCGGAGGCCGCGCTGAGTGAGCTCGGCGTGAGCTCTCTCAAGATGGTGAGCCTGATGCTGTCGGTCGAGGTGGAGTTCGATCTCAGCATTCCCCAGAACGAGATCACGCCGGAGAACTTCCGCTCGATCAATTCGGTTGAGGCGCTGGTGAGGCGGCTGCTCGCCGCTTAAGGGTTGGACCCTCGCCGTCCGCGATCACGACAAACCCAGCACTCGACGGACGAGCGCCCTGAGCCTCCGCCGGCCACCGGCATCCATCTCGTCCTGTAGCGTCAGTATCCTGTGCAGACTCGCGGTGCTGAGGCGCGCACCCGGGAT
>Ga0209472_1000277_pt1 | contig 31457 bp, 21 predicted proteins | sample GraSoiAngelo_130_FD_185887 | JGI IMG/M metagenome (GOLD analysis project Ga0209472, IMG submission 185887) | Grasslands soil microbial communities from the Angelo Coastal Reserve, California, USA - 14_0929_02_20cm (SPAdes) (version 2) | ecosystem: Environmental > Terrestrial > Soil > Grasslands ... | reverse complement strand
GCCGTGTCCTTCGTGGTGTGTTGGCCCACCACAGGCGTCTAACGGCCTGCCTGCTAGGCCGTTATCCGCGGCGCTTTCAGCCCGGTGTCTGGCGCAGCCTCAGGGCTTTGGTGCGTCCGGAGCGACCAGCGGGCCACCCCACACCGGGGCGTAGTGGCTCGCGAAGAAGTCCTGATGAAGGACCGTGCCGTTCTCGTACACGGTGCGTGTCCGGAACACGTCACGCCCGTCGACCGAGACGCCCTTCGGGAACGCCGGATCGGCGAGCTGGTCGGCGGGCGGATGGACGAAGTTCTTCTGAGTCGCCTCGCTGATCACGACCGTGCGGCCGGTGGGAATGCTCCAGGTGTCGATCGTGAGGGAATTGTCGCCGGACCACGACCAGATGAACACGGGATTCACGGTGTCGTTGCGCCACTTGAAGTCGACACCCGGCTCGAAGACGGCGGCGTCGTACCCGATCGGGTAGCGATCGATGTAGTACCCGTGCGCGTGCCGCTCGACGATGTCATACCCCTGTCGCGAGATCGAGTTGAAGATCGTCGTCGACACCTGGCAGAGTCCGCCGCCGATGACGTTCTCGTCCGACCGGTTGTTGATGATCGCGCCCGCGTATTTGTAGCCGCGCTCGACCGTCACCGGGCCGAGCAGCTCCCAAAACGAAAATGTCTGCCCGGGAAGGATGACCACGCCGTCGAATTGCGACGCACCGGTCGAGATGTTCGCGTGACGGGACGAGCTCGGCGGGTAGTACGTCGTGTACGTCGACGTCCGCACGAGATTCGGAAGCAGCGCCTTCGCTTGTTCGGTGGTGAATGCCGACGCGTCGACAGCCGCGGGCGCCGCGAGGTCCCGCGTCGCGGCGGTCGCCGGACGCAAGAGCTCGTCGAGGACCATGGCGCGCAGCTTCTCCTGGTCGACCTTGACACCGCTCTCGGATGGAATGATCGACGGCACGCCTTCGGGGCTGACTTTGAACTTCGCGGACTTGCCGGGATGATCGAGGACCACGCCGAGCGCAGCGGCCCAGCTCGCGACGCGCTCGTTCACGAGCGAGACCTCGTAGCGATATCTGACGGCCGGAGCGATCGCATCCTGGGGGATCGCTGGGAGCTCACCGGGCTGTGCGGCCACGCGGTCGATCGCGAGAAGGCTCGAGAGATAATTCGCGTTCTCGGTGAACGTTCGATCCTCCACGTGCACGCTGACCGGGGTTACGACCGCGGCAGCGCGCGCATACGCCTCATCGAACCCGGCTGCGTCGACCGCCGGATAGGACGTGCGAACGCGGAGCGCGACCTCGCGGTCGCCGAGCGAGTCGGCCGAGAGAAGCGCCGCGACCGTACCGACGCGATCGACTTCGCGACCGAGCGCCGGCTGTGTCACCTCGAGACCCGTCGTGCCCACGCGAAGCTCACCGGAGACCGGCGCGCGATCCGTGTCGCGAGCGGCGGCGGCCACCCAGAGATCGAGGGCGTCGCCTTTTGCGTGCATCGCGAACGGAACGTTCGCCTGACCGCGAATCGCGTCGATCCACGCACCGAGGCGGTCGAAGATCCCTCCAGATTTCCCGTAGCTGAGCGCCTCGGTCACGGCGGCGTCGATGTCGGGCGCGATCCCGAGCTTAGCGTTGGTGGTTTGCCAAGTCCGTGACCCGTCGACGAGCGCCACGGTTGATGCCGCCCACGGCGCCGCGAGCTCGGTCCCAAGGCGTTCGCGGACGGCGTTCGTCTCGAGCGAACCGATCTCGATTCCACCGACCGTCATGCCCGGCAGGGCGCGATGGGCGTAGACAGCGTCAGCGGCGAAGGCGGTCCCGACCGCCAGAGCGATCACGGCGAGGGGCGCGACGGCAAGCATCCAGACGCCGCGGCGCGACGTCCGCGTCTGATCGCCGGTTCGCGCGAAGACCGCCATGTTGCCCGCCTCCCCTGCGCATCAATTCGCGCGTCGTCTGTTCGAGCAAGGGCTGTGCCGTGGAGCGTCCGCACGCTTGCTCGGTGTGAACTCTTCACATACCTAGACGAACGAAGTGTCAGGCACGTTCCGGTCGCCGGGCGACTGATTTGAGACGTTAGCAACTACTACGTCTGTCTCCTACGCGACACCACTAACAGCCGAGCTATTTCATTCCGATTAGTCAGCAATGCGTAAATGCCGCGAGAGGATCGCCGGAGGCGTCCGGCGGTGTGCGGGTGGCACCGGCGCCCGGGAGGTCACGGTGACCCGTCCGCAGCTGCGGGTCGCGCGGGCGAGCGGGTTGCGCGCGAGACGCGGGTGGGGCGAGCGCGACCCAAGCGGTAGGGCCCCTTGAGGGGGGAAGACGGGCGACCGGATCCGCACGCGGCCGAGCCCGCGCCGACCATTCGAGGGGCGACCGGATCGCAGAGGAGGTGCACAGCGGTGCGGGTGGCGCGGGTGAGTGGGTTGTGCGCGAGCCGCGGGTGCCCCGGGACCCCGCCACGCGGAGTGAGCGAAGCGAACGACGCGAAAGGCGGGGAGGGTGCGGCGAGCGCACGGCCCCGAACCCGCGACAGGACCCGCACCACACCGCGAGCGCATCTCCGCGGTCCGGGCAAAAAAAGCCCGGGCACCCCAGGGGAGCAGGGAGTGCCCGGGCAGTAGGCAGAACTGGCCAGCGGGCGGGCCGGCCAGGGCCTGACGGAGTGAATCAGCTACACCCGGTGGTCTCTCCACAGTTCTCGCACTTGTGGCAGGTGCCGCTTCGAACGGTCAGCCAGCCGCAGCGCGGACAGGGGGGCGCGTCGGGTGTGGAATTGAGTCGTCGGTAGCCGGGGGCGTCGGGGACGGGAGCGACGGCGTGCCCGTTTCCGTTCGTCGCCGGCGTTTCGGGTGTCGCGAGCTGCACCACGCGGTTCAGAAGCTCGAGCTGTGACGTCGCGTCGGCGACCTCGGTCGTGCGAACGAGGCCGAGTGCGGCGCGATCGGGCTCCGAAAGGAAACGGTTCCCCAACCAGCGGAAGACGTAGTCGACGATCGACTTCGCGAAGCCGATCTCGGGATTGCCGGTCCACCCGGCGGGCTCGAAGCGCATGTGACCGAATTTTTCGACGAGGTGCGAGAGCGGTACGCCGTACTGGAAGAGCAGCGAGACGCTCGTAGCGAACGCGTCCATCATGCCCGAGAGGGTCGACCCCTCCTTCGCCATGGTGACAAAGAGCTCGCCGGGCGTGTTGTCCTCGAACAGCCCAACGGTGATGTAGCCCTCGTGTCCTTCGATGGAGAACTTGTGAGTGAGCGACGCCCGCGTGTCGGCCAGACGGCGGCGCTGCGGGCGGGTGACCTCGACGATCCGCTCGACGATCTTTTCGACCGTCTTGGCGTTGCTCTCCTTGTTCGTCGTGTTAACGGGCTGGACCTTTTTGCTGCCGTCGCGGTAGATCGCGATCGCTTTGAGGCCGTGCTTCCACGCTTCGACGTACGCCTCGCTGACGTCGTCGACGCTCGCGTTCTCCGGAAGATTGACGGTCTTCGAGATCGCGCCGGAGATGAAAGGCTGGACCGCTCCCATCATCTTGATGTGGCCCATGTGGTGGATCGTGCGCACGCCGTTCTGCGGCTTGAACGCGCAGTCGAACACCGCTAGATCTTCGTCCTTGAGCGCCGGGGCACCTTCGATCGTGCCGTACTGCTCGATATAGGTCGTGATGGCCCCGGATGCGGTCTCGCTGTAGCCGAGACGCCGTAGCGCGGACGGGACACTGCCGTTGACGAGCTTCAACATCCCGCCACCGACGAGCTTCTTGTACTTCACGAGCGCGATGTCCGGCTCAACGCCGGTCGTGTCGCAATCCATCATGAAGCTGATCGTTCCTGTCGGAGCGAGGACCGAAGCCTGTGCGTTGCGATATCCCGCAGGGCGTCCGAAGGCGACCGCGTCGTCCCAGGCCTGGCGCGCCGCCGAGAGGAGGCTCGCCGGGAGCAGCTCGTCACGGATGCGGTAGGCGTGCAGCCGGTGCATCTGGATGACGCGGTCGTGCGCGTCCTTGTTGCTCGGGTACGCCGCATAAGGTCCGACCACCTCCGCGATCCGGCCGGACTGTGAGTACGCCGCCCCGGTCATGAGCGCGGTCACCGCTGCCGCGTAGGCACGACCCTCGTTGGAGTCATACGGGAGCCCGCGCTGCATGAGCAGCGCGCCGAGGTTCGCGTACCCCAGACCGAGCTGGCGATGTGAGCGTGCATTCTCCGCGATCTTCGCGGTCGGATAGTCCGAGTGGCCGATCAGAATTTCCTGCGCGGTGAAGACGATCTCCACAGCGGCGCGGAACCGTTCCACGTCGAACTCGCCGTCGCTGTGCACGAAGCGCAGCAGGTTGAGCGACGCGAGATTGCAGGCGGAGTCGTCGATGCTCATGTACTCGCTGCACGGGTTCGATCCGTTGATCCGTCCGCTTGCCGGCGAGGTGTGCCAGTCGTTGATCGTCGTGTCGAACTGCATGCCCGGATCCCCGCATTGCCATGCGGCTTCCGCGATCTCCCTCAAAAGCGCACGCGCCTTCAGCGTCTCGAGGACGTTCCCGCCGATACGTGCGGTGAGACTCCAGTCCTCGTCGGTCTGAGCTTTCTTCATGAACTCGTCGGTCACGCGTACCGAGTTGTTCGCGTTCTGGAACTGGATCGACTGCCAGGCTTCGCCGTTCAGGCTCATGTCGTAGCCCGCCTCGCCGAGGGCCCAGGCCTTTTTCTCTTCCTTGGCCTTGCACCAGATGAACTCGTGGACGTCGGGGTGGTCAGCGTCGAGGATCACCATCTTCGCGGCGCGCCGGGTGGTGCCGCCGGATTTGATCGAGCCGGCCACCGAATCCGCGCCGCGCATGAACGAGACCGGCCCTGACGCGAAGCCCCCGCCGGAGAGGTTCTCTTTCTGCGAACGGATCCGTGAGACGTTCACGCCCGAGCCGGACCCGCCCTTGAAGATGATCCCCTCGTCGCGGAACCAGTCGAGGATCGAGTGCATGTCGTCCTCGACCGAAAGGATGAAGCACGCCGAGCTCTGTTGGGGGACCCCGCTGACGCCGATGTTGAACCACACCGGCGAGTTGAACGACGCGTACTGGTGGACCATGAGGTACTTGAGCTCGTCCGCGAACGCGTCGCGGTCCGCCGCGCTCGCGAAGTAGCCGCCCTCGAAGCCGGCACGTGCGATGGTGTCGACCACGCGATCGACCATCTGCTTGACGCTCGATTCCCGTTCGGGTGAGCCGAGCTTGCCACGGAAGTACTTCGATGCGACGACGTTCGTCGCCGTCTGAGACCAGAATTTCGGGACCTCGACGCCCTTTTGTTCGAAGACGTTGCCGCTCTCGCCCGGGATCGCCGAGTCGCGGCGCTCCCACTCGATCTCTTCGTACGGGTGGACGCCGTCGCTGGTGAAGCGACGACCGATCCGAAGGCCTCTCGGCTCGGCGCGTTGGACGGATACCTCTGCGATGTCTGCGATTGCCACGAACGTGTCCCCCCTAGAAAGCTGCGAGGTTCGAGCCGCTCGCCAGAGCCCTTAAAAGAAGGAGAAGGAGCCTCTCGCCTGCGAACGCGAAAGCGAACGGCCGACGGGTCATCTGGACCCTCCTTCTTACCTTCCCTGACTTAGCCTTTGCCACTACATCTGGGCCCAGCCGCCCGGTCAGACCCAACATCTAGCGGTGCAGATGGCGACCGTAGACCCGAGAAAAGGCGATGTCAAGGTCTAGGGGTCATCAACATCGCCGGTAAAAAATCTGGTAGCGGGCAAATTAGCGGCCACGCGATTGCGACCGAAAACGGCCGCACGCAGATCAGGCGGGCGAAGCCACCTGGGCCGAGCGAGCGGCCTCGACGAACGAGCGCATGCCCTTGCGAAGGTCGCCCTCGCCGATATTCAGCGCAGGTATGAAGCGAACGACCTGGTCGTGGAACCCGCAGGTGATAAGAAGGACATCCCGTTCGAGTGCGGCGGCGATCGCCGCCTTCGCGACAGATTTTTCGTCGAACTCGGCCGCCACCATTGCGCCAAAGCGGCGGATCTCGCGAAGCCGTGGATGCGACCGGAGCGGGGCGAGCTCTTCCACCATGATCTCGCCGATCGTCTCGGCTCGTGCGACGAGGTTCTCGTCGCGTATCACCTCTAGCGTGGCGAGCCCGGAGGCGCAGGAGACCGGATTGCCGCCGAAGGTCGAGCCGTGCGTACCGGTCCGCCATTTCTCCATGCGTTCGCGGGTCGAGATGACGGCCCCGAGGGGCATCCCGCCGCCGAGCGCCTTTGCCGCTGTCAAGACGTCCGGGATCACGCCGAACTTCTGCGCCGCAAACCACGCACCGGTCCGCCCCATGCCGGTCTGGACTTCATCGAATACGAGGAGCGCGCCGATCCTCGTGGCGAGCTCCCGCAGTGCGCGCAGGAACGACGCGGGGGCCGCGACGTAGCCACCCTCGCCGAGCACCGGCTCGATCACGATCGCAGCGACGTGCTCCGGCGGTACTTCGTGCTCGAGCATCGCCTCGAGCTCGGCGAAGCAATGCGTCGCGCATGCTTCGGCATCGTGTGGTTCTGGTAGCGCGCACGCGAGCGGGTACGGGTACGGGGCGACGTAGACCTCGGGCAGGAGCGCACCGTATCCGCGGCGGTACTGGGCCTTCGAAGTCGTGAGGCTCGCGGCGCCAACGGTGCGGCCGTGGAACCCCCCGCGGAACACGATGATCGCCTCGCGGCCGGTGGTCTGACGCGAGAGCTTGATGGCTCCCTCGACGGCCTCCGCGCCGCTGTTGCCGAAGAACACCGTATCGAGCCCCCGCGGCGTGATCGTCGCGAGCTGTTCGGCGAGCGCGATGCTCGATTCGTACTTCGCGACACCGGCCGAGATGTGCATGAGGCGCTGCACCTGGTCGACGACTGCCTTGACGACGCGCGGGTGCGAATGACCGACGACGGTGACCGCGATCCCGCAGGTCATATCGAGCACACGCCGGCCGTCTGTCGTGACGAGCCAGCTCCCCTCCCCGCGCTCGATCGAGAGCCACGTGTAGTGGCCGAGGACGGGCGGCAGAACCTTTCGAGCGCGTGCTTCGAAGTCCGGCATCGCGTCCACTCTATCGGCTCACGTGCGGTCCGCGCTCGCTCAGCCGGGCCTGCGCTCGTCGCCTTCGGATGTGACCAGGATCTGCAACGTCGCGCGGTCCTCACCGATCACGCGGACGCGATACCCCGGTATGCCCGCGCGAAGGGCCGCGGCAAGACGGTCGGTTCCCTGGTAGCTGACCCTCACCTTGAGGACGCCATGCCGGTAGTACTCGGTCCGAAGCTGACCCACCCCACGGACCTTGCGGAGCGCGAGCTCGAAGCGATGCCAATCGTCCGGCGTCGGAAGCGGTGTCACGACAAGGTCGACCTCACCCGGTCCGGGCGCCGCGCGCGGCGATGGGATCGCCGGCTCCCGTTTTTGGTCCTCGTCAACGAGAGCTTTCTGGATCATCGCGCTCTGCACCCGATCCTCTTTCGCGGGGACGAGGCGTGGCTTCGGGGCAGAGGGGATCGGTCCGTCGAGCCGTGTGGGTGGAGGAGGTGGGGCCTGCGGTGGAACGATCTCCGCCGGCGGGGTCTCCGGTGAAGACTGACGCGCACCGATGCGCGCCGCCAGATCGACGACATCCTCGTGACCCTTCTTTCTCTTTTTATCGTCCTTGGCCACGTTGACCCCCTAGACCCGCAGCAGGTAAGCGGCGATGGCGACCACTATCACCGCCAGCACAAGGACCGCCACGACGACCACCACCGACCACCGCCGGTCTGCCGACACGAGCGCTCTATCGATCGCGAGGCGGAGCTCGTCCGGGGTCGCGTCTTTCCGGAGCCAGCCCTGGCCGTGGGCAAAGAGGCCCGACAGCCTGCGGCCGTCGCGCGGATTGCCCGAGAGCACGATGGTTGGCATCGGCAGAACCTCTGTCCTTCCCCTCTGAACCAGGACTCCATCGACGAGAGCGAGATCGGCCTCCCAGCCGTCCAAGCCGGATGCGACCTGTTCTAACGACTGCGCGCGCCTCACCTCGTATCGATCCTCTATCCGCAGCAGCGCCTCCAGCGCCGCGCCGATGGTTGGGTGCCCCACAACGAGCAGGACCTTTGGCCGCGTGATGCGCGGATGATGCCTCTCCCGGCCGCAGTCGTATACGCTTTGCGGCACACGCGGGGAAGTGGGCAGAGAAGCGAGCATTCGGAGGGTGACCGCGTGTCCGAGGAGCCCAGGGGTCTAAGCGCGTCCGGCGACATCATCGGCGCGCTCTCCGATCGTGTCAGCGAGCTCACCAAGCGCGTCGGCTCGCTCGAGTCGGAGCTCGATTCCGCACACAAGCGCGTTGCGGTCTACGAGGAGTTCGATGCGACCGTACGCGACGCCCTGTCCGGCGCGCTGCGCGCTGCTCACGAGATCCGCGCACGCGCCGAGAACGCCGCCCAGCAGATCCTCGAGCAGGCCCGTGACGAGCGGAAGATGCTGATCAAAGAGATCGAGCGGCTCCGCGAGGAGCGCGACAGCCTCGTCGACGAGATCGCATCGAACCGGCGAAGTGGCTTTTCCGCGCTGCGCGGCCCGCGGCGCGAAGCGGCTGTACCGCAAGAGAAGGTATCCGAGGAGACCACACCGGATTCGCGTGCTCTCGCGGCGGATGCACTGCGCGGTGTATTCACCGAGCTCCTCGAAGACATCCGCCGTCAGGCGGGCACGGTCGCGGACGCGGCGCGCGAAGCGAACGCAGCGGCGGCGCAAGCAAAGACCGCGCAGGAGCAGGCGAGGGTCGCACAGGATGAAGCGCGCGCCGCCCAGGAGGAAGCGCGTCGCGCTCTCGAGGCGCAGCGCGCCGCGGAGACAGATCGCGCTTCGGAGGCCGCTCGCGTCGCGGAGCAGGCGCAGCGCGCGACCGAAGAGGCGGCGCGCGCCGCCGGCGAGGCACGGAAGGTCGCCGAAGCTCAGCGGCTCGCGCAACAGCAGGCCGATGCAGATCGATCGGTCGAGGCGGAACGAGCCACCGAAGCTGCCCGCGCGGCACAGGAAGCGATGCGGGCCGCGCAGGAAGCCGCGCGGGCGGCCGGAGCCGACCGCGCAGCGGACGCGGAGCGGGCGGCCCAGGAGGTGGAGCGCGCCACGGCCGCGGCGCGTGCGGCCGAGGAAGCGCGCCGAGCCGCCGACGAAGCCCGCGTCGCGGACGCGGTGCGTCTCGAGCAGCAACGGCGTGAGGATGAGGAACGGCGAGCCGCGAGATGGCGCGAGGAGGAGCAGCGGCGCGCGACCCAGTGGAGGGAAGAAGAGGAGCGTCGCGACCAGCAGCGCCGCGAGGAAGAGGCGCGCCGTGCCGAGGGAGCGCGGCTCGCCGCCGAGGAGGTGCGACGGACGGCTTCGGCTGAGGCACTGCGCATCGTCGAAGCGGCGCGCGTCGCCGAAACGGCTGCGCGTGCCGCGCAGGAGGCGGCGCGGGTGGCGGAGGCCGCTCGAGCCGCCCAGCCACCGCCCGTCGTCGAGGAAGAGGAGCTTTTCGCAAGACCGTCCGAAAAGCCTTCCGAGACCCCTCCGGCAACCCCCGAACTGACGCTGGTCGAGCGTGAACCGGTCCGATCGGTGGCGGAATCGGAGCAACTCACTCCCGAGAGGGAGGAGGGGGCGGCTCCGACAAGCAACATTGTCCTGATGCTCTCGCCCGTACCGTCATTTGCCCGGCTTGTGGACATCGAACGGCGTATCCAGTCGCTGGCGCAGGTCCGTACGCTCTACGTGCGTGACTTCAGGGGAGGCGTCGCGACGCTCGCGGTCGGACTCCGCGTACCCATGCTGGTGGACGAGCTCTGGTCCGCGATCGCGACCCTGGAACAGCCGCGCTTCGCGTTGCAACGGAGCGGCGGCACCTCTCTGGAGCTCCGCATCGAGGGCGAGGCCGGCGCCGGCGTGGCGTAAGGCCTCTCCTTGACCCTCCGACTCGACGCCGAATTCTGGAACGCGCGCATGACTTATCTCGCGAAGGTTGCGCGCGCGGATGCCATCGCCGTGATCCTCCAGATGAAGGGCGAGGGCTACGTAACGTACGTCGCCCACAACCTCCCGACCGACACCAGGTGGAGCGAGGGCCTGCCCTCGGTGATGCTCGCGAAAGCGATGAGTGAGCGCGCCACCGATCAGGCAACGAGCGGTGTGACGCTCACCCTCTCGGACGGGCGCGCCGCCGATACTCTCGCGGTGTCCCCGGTCATCTGGAAAGACCAGGTCGTCGGCGGACTTGCCGCGGTGCTCGCCGGCCGCGCCTTCTCGGCGGAGGACCTCTCCAGCTTGAGCCGCGTCGGGGACCTCATCGGCCTCGAGCTCGCCGAGGCGAACGCGCTCTGGCGCGCGCAACGGCAGGGCCAGGACGCCGAAGCGAAGCTCAAAGCGTCTCGCGATCTTCAGGCGATCATCCGGAAAGAGCGTGACCCGGACCAATTGCTCGAGCGCGCGACGGCACAGCTCGCGGACGTGTTCGGCGCCGACGGCGTCTCCATCATGCTGGCCGACGCGCACGGCGAGCTCTCGGTGCGGAGCTCGCGCGGCCTTTCGGATATCGCGAAGCTGGATCGGAAGCGGATCGGTGAAGGCATCTCCGGGACGGTCGCGCAGACCGGTAGATCGATGCTGCTCTCGGGCCAGGTCCAGGGCGGCTCCGACCCGACCGCAAGTGAATCGATGATCGCTCCCCTTCGGTCCAACGGTCGCACGCTCGGCGTCGTCAGCGTGAAGCACCGCGCGCAGCAGGAGCGCTACGGGCAGATGCAGGTCGACTCGCTCACGCAGGCCGCGGCCGAGATCGCGTCCGCGCTTGTGACGGCGGAGGAGTTCCAGCGCGCCGAAGAGGATCGCCGGCAGGCCCTTGTCCTGTACGAGCTCTCTCGCTTCGCGACCCTCGGGATAGACCCGCACAACGATCTCGAGAGCGCCGTCGCCATGCTCGCCGACAACCTCCGTCACGACGCGGTCGGAGTCTGGGCCGCGGAGGAGCATCATCTGCACCTGCGCGCCGCGACCGGTTACGGCGACATCACGCCCGCCGACATCTCCACGTCGGGCACCGACACAGTCCTCGCGCAGGTGCTGCGCGAGCGGCGCACCGCCACCGCGCAGTACGGCATGGCGGAAGACCGCCCGGACTGGGCCGCGCCGTCCTCGACCCACTTCCTCCTCGCCCCGATCGGCGGCTCGCAGACCGGCGTGGTGCTCGGTGTTCTCGTCCTCGGTCGCGCGACGACGCCCTACACGTCGGCGGAGGCCGACTTCGTCGCGACCCTCGGCGAGTACCTCTCCGGGATGCTCCAGAAATCAGCGTCCACCGACCTCGTGCAGCGGACCGCCTCGAACGAGCGGCGCCGGATCTCGCAGGAGCTGCACGACGGGGTCGCGCAGGAGCTCACCGGCGTGGTCCTCGCGCTGGAGGGCTGCCAGCGCGCCCTTGACCGTGACCCGTCCGTGCTTGGGCCTCAGCTCGCGAAAGCGGCGCGCGACGCGCGGGCGACGCTCTCCGACGTCCGCCAGTACATGGCGGCACTGCGGCAAACCGAAGAGTCGGGCGGCCTGAACCTGCCGGTGACCGTCGCGCGGCTCGCGGACGACCTTCGCCGGCAGAGCGGCCTTGCCGTCGACTTCGAAGAGACCGGCGCCGAGCGGCCGCTCGAGCCGTTCGTCGAGCGCGCCGTCATCCGCATCATCGGCGAGGGTCTGCGCAACGTCGGGCAGCATTCGGGAGCCTCGAACGCGAAAGTCATCCTGCGGTACGACGACGAGCAGGTCGTGGCGACGATCGAGGACGACGGCAAGGGCTTCGAATCGAACGAGCTCAACACCGCCGAAGAGCGCGGCCACTACGGCATCGTCGGCATGCGCGAGCGCGCCGAAGGCGTGGGCGGGCAGCTGGTGGTCCGCAGCGAGCCCGGACGCGGGACGATCGTCCGCGCGACCATCCCGTACCGGCTTGCGGTCGACGGCACGCCCCCGGGGTGGACGGACACCGTCGAGGACACCGAGCAGCGCGGCGCGATCGAGGATCTCGAGCGGACCGAAAAGGCGAGCTTCCTCGGAAGGCTCTTCGGGCGATGAGCGAGGTCCGGAAGATCCGCGTCCTGATCGCGGACGATCACGCGCTCGTTCGCAGCGGCCTTCGGTCAATACTCGAGACCGAACCGGAGATCGAGGTCGTGGGCGAGGCCGGCGACGGGCACGAGGCGCTCGCCGTGGCGCAGGAGCTCCTCCCCGACGTGATCCTGATGGACATAAAGATGGGCGACTGGGACGGCGTGACCGCGACGCGGCGCGTTCGCAACTCCGTACCGTCGTCGCGCGTGATCGTGCTCACGAACTACGACGAGGACGAGCTCGTCTTCAGCTCGATCCGCGCCGGGGCGTCGGGCTACCTCTTGAAGGAGGTCACCGGCAGCCAGCTCACCAACGCGATCCGAACCGTGGCCGACGGGTTCTCGCTCATTTACCCCTCTGTCGCGAAGCGGGTGCTCGACGAGTTCGGTCGGCTGCGCGCCGGCGACCGCCCGACCGGGGACGACGAGGGCTACAGCGACCTCACCGCACGCGAGCGGGAGGTCCTGAAGCTCGTGGCAAGCGGTCGGGCGAACAAGGAGATCGCGGCGACGCTCGGGATCAGCGAGCGTACCGTGAAGACGCACATCTCGAACATCTTCAGTAAGCTCGAGCTCACCGACCGCACGCAGGCCGCGCTCTACGTCCACAACCGCGGCATCCTCGAGAAGGACCCGATCCGCTAGGCGAACGCGCTCGGGTCGTTTCCAGCACATCACAGGGGGCTACTACGTTTGCGGTGTCGTTGTCTCTTAGAGTGCCGTCGTGGCCGAGATCGGGACCGTCGCAGTGATCTTTCCCTTGTTCAACGAGCGGCACGCGATCGCCGCGCTCGTCCGCCGAGTCCCGCCGACGATCGCGGAAACGATCGTGGTGGACGACGGATCCGACGACGGCGGCCCTGAGCTCGCGCGCGAAGCCGGCGCGCGGGTCATCTCCCAGGGCCGGCGCCGCGGCGTCGGTGCCGCTATCAGAACGGGTATCGAGGCGGCGCGGGCGAACGGCCACGGCGCGGTCGTCGTGCTCGCGGCCAACGGAAAGGACGATCCGGCAGAGGCGCCGCGCCTCATCGACCAGTTGCGCGCCGGCTACGACTACGTCCAGGGATCCCGGTTTTCGCCGGAGGGCGGCGCAAGCGTGCATCTGCCGCGCGGTCGCGGCCTCATGATCCGCGGCTACACCTGGCTTTTTGGGGTCCTCTCCGGGTTCAAAGGGTCCGACGTCACGAACGGATTTCGCGCGTATCGCCTCTCGCTGCTCGATGACCCGCGGATCCGCATCGACCAGTCCTGGCTCGATCGGTATGAGCTCGAGTACTACGTTCATTGGAAGGCGATCAAGCTCGGCTATCGGGTGGTCGAGGTCGGGGTCTCGAAGACGTACCCCAAAGGCGGCGGCAACTACTCCAAGATCCGCCGCGTGCGCGATTGGTGGAGCATCGTCAAGCCCACACTCCTGCTTTGGCTTCGCGTTCGGGATTGAGCGCGGCGAGAAGCAGGATCATTGGCGCGGCGAGCGAGCGGCTCCGCCTCCTCCGGCTCGCGCTCGTCGATGGATTCACACCGAGGAATGCGGCATTGGCGCTTCTCGTCGCGGTCCCGATGGCCGCGCAGGCGATCGGCCTCCTACCCGAGGTGACGGTGCCGGTCGCGAACGTCAACGACGACACCGAGCACGCGCTCTACATCGAGAACGCGAGCGACGCGCTGGCCCGTGGAGAAAACGTCCTCGACTTCTGGGTACCCGAGATGGACGAGGGATTCCCGCAGTTCCTCTATTACCAGAACCTTCCGCATCTCTCGGTCATCGCGCTCCACCGGATCCTCCTCGGCACCATCGACATCTTCACCGTCTTCAACCTCGTTCGGTACCTCGGGCTGGTCCTGTTCCCGCTCACGGTCTTCTGGTCGATGCGGCGAATGGAGTTCGATACGGTCGCGGCGGCCGTGGGCGCGTCCGCGTCGACCCTCCTCGCGACGAATTTCCTGTACGGCTTCGACTTCGGGAGCTACCTGTGGCGGGGGCTCGGCCTCTACACCCAGATCTGGGCGATGCATCTGTCGTTCGTCGCGCTTGCCGGCTTATGGCGCCTGGTCCGCTACGGGACGGGCTTTCGGTGGACCTCCGTCGTGCTCGCGGTCCTCGTGCTCTCGCATTTGCTCTACGCCTACATGATGGTCGTGAGCGCGGCGCTCCTCCTCGTGTGGGGGATAAACCAGGCGAATGCGCTCGTCCGGATCGCGCGTCTCGCCGGCGCCGGTGCGATCGCTCTCGCGCTCACCGCCTGGATGTGGCTGCCGTACATCCTCGAGCGCGGGTTTCAGAACGCGAGCCCGTACCTCCAGCCTGAGAAGTACGCGTCCTTCGGCGCTCCGACGATCCTCGGATGGCTCTTCGGCGGGGAGCTCACCGACCACGGTCGCCTTCCGGTGCTCGCCGTCCTCCTGGCTATCGGAGTTATCGCCACCATCCGCTTGCGCGCGACCTCCGCGGTCTTCGCGCTCGTCCTCTTCGTCGTGTGGCTGGTGCTCTACTTCGGGAGGGGAACGCTCGGCCCGCTCGCATCGCTCCTCCCCCTTCAGGAGACGCTCCTCTTCCACCGGTTCATCGGCGGCGTGCACATCGCCGCGATCATGGTCATCGGCGTCGGCGGGAGCGCCGTCTTCGCTCTATTGCGGGCGCAGGAGTCGCGCACGCGGACCGCCCTCGCAGCCGCGGCCATCGCGATCCTTCTCGTCCCCGCGATCAAAGAGCGCCTGGATTTCGAGAACCTGAACGCACTCTGGATGCGGCAAACGAAGTCGGCGATCGACGCGGATACGGACATGGCCTCGCTGATCAGCGCGCTTCGCGAGCTGCCCGCCGGGCGGGTCTACGCGGGGCTGCGCTCGAATTGGGGCGAGCAGCTCGATTTCGGGATCCCCTTCCGGTCGGTCCACGCCTATCAGTACCTCGTCACAGAACGCTTTCGCATGCTGGCCCCGCCGTACGGCGGCGCATCGCTCAACTCCGACCTGCAATTCGACTTCAACGATCAGACCGCGGCTCAGTACGACCTCTACAACGTCCGGTACGTCATCGCGCCCCGGGGACTGGCCCTCCCTGGCTTCCTGCAGGTGCTGCGGACGACGACTCGCTACGTGCTCTACGCGGCACCGTCGAGCGGCCACGGGGAGTACGTCGCGCTCGCCGACCGCGAGGAGGTGTCGACCGCGACGAAGCTCTTCCCGCGCAACCGGGCGTTCGTGAACGGAGCCGGCCCGACCTCCCGCACGTACATCCGCTGGGATTACCCCGCGGCCGGCGACCGCGTCGTCTCCGGTGAGGTGAGCGGCTGCGCATCGGGCACGCTTCGGTACGAGCGGATCCAGGCGAACCGCTTCGATTTCATCGCGAGCTGTCCGAACGCGGCGACGCTCGTCGTGAAAGAGACCTACCACCCAAACTGGCGCGCGACGGTCGACGGGCAAGCAGTCGAGACATTCATGGTGTCGCCGAGCTTCATCGGGATCGCGCTGTCGGCGGGCGCTCACTTCGTCACCGTCGAGTACCGCTCGACGCCGATCAAGACGCCGCTCTTCGTCTTCGGCCTGGTCGCGCTCGGCATCGTGGTCGTCGCCAGGCGGGACCTACCCGATCGCCTCCGCCGCGTACGCGCGCGGCTCGAGACGTGGCGGCGGACCGCGCGTTCGCGTATCGGCGCATGAAGATCCTCGCGACGCAGGAGACGGACTGGATCAGCCGCAACCCGATCATCCATCACCGTCTTCTCGAGTGGCTCTCCACGCACGGCGCGGACGTCAGCGTCATCGACTACGACATCGATTGGGCATCCAAGACGGGCCCGCTCATGCAGCGCCGACAGGAGTTCGCGGGCGTGCACAAGTACTTCGCCGATTCACGCATCCGTCTCGTCCGGCCGGCGATGATCCGGCTCGCGCCCATCGCGCGGCTCTCGTGGCTCTTCGGAAACTGGCGCGAGCTCCGCGCCATGTTCCACCGCGCGAAGCCCGACGTCGTCGTCGCGTACGGCATCTCGAACGCGCTCGTGGCGCTCGCAGCAAGCCGCGCCGCCGGGCGGCCGTTCGTCTATCACGTCATGGACGCGCTCCACACGCACGCCGAGTCTCCGCCCGTGCGCATCGTCGCGCGGCTCATCGAGAGCCTCACGATGCGCCGCGCCGATCGCGTCATCGTCGTGAGTCAGGGCCTCGCGCGGTACGCCGCGGGGATGGGCGCGCCGGCTGATCGGCTCACCGTGATCCCGATCGGCGTTCGCAGGATCGCGGCCGACCCCGGGGCGGGCGCGCGCGCCCGGGCGCAGCTCGGAGTCGGCGAGGGCGAGGTGCTTCTTCTCTTCGTCGGCTGGCAGTACGTCTTCTCGGGGCTGCGCGAGCTCGTCGCCGACTTCGCGCGCCGTGGACGGGACGTCCCGTGGCTACGGCTCGCGATCGTCGGCCGCGGCGATCTCTACGAGGAGCTGCAGCAGGTTCGAAAAGCGAGCGGGCTGGAGCGCCAGATCATCATGACCGGCCAGGTTCCTGTCGACGACGTCGCCCCCCTCATCGAAGCCGCGGACTTCGGCCTCCTTCCGGCCTACCGCAACGAGACAATGGAGTACCTCGTGCCGACCAAGGTCGTCGAGTACATGGAGCACGGAAAGGCCGTGATCGCCACGCGCCTGCCAGGCCTCGAGGTCGAGTTCGCCTCGGTTCCGGGCATCGTCTACATCGAGCGACCCGGGGACACGATCGATCGCGTTCGTGGCGTCGCGCAGACGGTGGACCCGGCGGCCATCCGGGCAGTCGCGCGTCGATTGGGTGAGACCTGCCGCGAGGCCATCCAGCGGCGCGACGATTGGGAGACGGTCACCGCCAAGTTCGCGACGCTGTTGCGCGACGAAGCTGGAAAGAAGCGACTCGGGTGAACGGCTAGGCGCTCGCGACGGCCGACCGCGGTCGCGCCGTTTCGGACTCGGCGAGGAGTCGGCGCACACCCGCGATGTCCAGCGTCACGTCACTCGAGGAATACTCGGTGTCACGCGCGGGCGTGCCTGCGGTGCCGAGCTCCGGCAGCACCGGACGGATGACGTAATACTCGCCGCGCTCGATGGTGCGGAAGACCTCCTCCTCAGAGATGAGGATCTCGTGCACCTTCTCGCCGGGACGCACACCGATGATCTCGATCGCGATCTTCTGGTCGCCGATCAGCGCCTTGGCCACATCCATGACCGATGCCGACGGAGCGCGCGGGATGTAGGTGTCCCCCGCCTCGCCGCGGGTGAGGGCCGCGAAGACCGTGTCGACGGCGCGGTCGAGGGTCAGGAGGAACCGCGTCATGCGAGCCATCGTCACGGTGACCGGTCCCCCGGCCCGGATTTGATCGAGGAAGAGCGGAATGACCGAGCCGCGCGAGGAGATGACGTTCCCGTAGCGGACGCACAGGAACTTCGTGCGATGCCCGAGGTTGCCGTTGATGAAGATGCGCTCCTGCAGCGCCTTCGTCATGCCCATCACGTTGACGGGCTTGCAGGCCTTGTCCGTTGAGATCGCGAGCGCGACTTCGACGTCGGCCCCCGGCGAAAGGATCGCGCGGACGACATTGCCCGCGCCGAGGACGTTCGTCTTCACGGCCTCGATGGGCTCGTACTCGCACGAGGGCACCTGCTTGAGAGCGGCTGCGTGGAACACGAACTGGGCGGCGCGTACCGCGGCGGAGATCGAGTCGTAGTCGCGCACGTCGCCGATCTTGAATTCGAGGACGCGCTTGTAGTCGCGATACGCCGCGTCCTCCGTCGGCACCCGCGGGCGGTTCCACTCCGCGCGCATCTCGTGCTGCTTGGCCTCATCGCGAGAAAAGACGACGACCTTCGCCGGGTTTCCGAGCTCGCCCGAAAGGAGCCGCCGGACGAGCGCGCGGCCGAGCGAGCCTGTGCCCCCCGTGACCAGAATGTGTTTACCGTCGAGCATTGGCGATCCCTTCATACATCCTCGCTTCCACGGCGAGCTCACTCACCATGTCACTCCAGTTCGGCCGCCGGAAGCCGGTCTGTGACCAGAACCGATCCGACACCAGACTGCGGTCGGACACCACGGCGTCGTCTCGTTCGATCGTCGTCTTCGTTCCGAACGCTTCGTTCAGCCAGACCAGCAGCTGGTACTTCGAGATCGCGGGGCCGGAGAGATGCACGACCCCGGAAAGGTCGGGCGCCTCGCGGATGAGGCGTGCGACCGTGTGCGCGAGGAAGTTGGTCGTCACGCCACTCCAGGTCACGCGCGCGAACCCTTGAACGCGACCGCCGGCGTTTCCGAGGAACCACTCGAGCAGGCCCGTCATGTTCTCGAGCTCGCGGCCGATGATGGACGTCCTGATCGTCAGAACGCCGGGTCCGGCGACCTCCCCGAGCAGCTTCGAGCGTCCATAGAGATCGATCGGGTCGGGCGTGTCCTCCTCGACGTACTCGCCGCGCCGGCCGGAGAACACGCAGTCGGTGCTGAAATGAACGAGACGCGCGCCCGCGTCAGCGCAGCGCTTCGCGAGGCGATGCGGGAAGAGCGAGTTGACGGAGATGCTGAGCACTGGATCGGTCGCGTTCGACCGTTGCTTAACGATGCCGATCGCGTTCACGACGACCTGTGGGCGCGCCCGCGCGATCGCGTCGGAGACCGAGTCGAACTCGAGCGCATCGACGCCGGCGATCGGCTCGGTCCGGCTGTAGAACGGCGCGAGATCCGGGGCGGCCGCGCGGAAGGTCGTGAACGTGACTGACTCCGCGGAGAGCACCTGGCAAAGCTTGTGGCCGAGCATGCCCGAGCCACCGAGGATCAGGACGCGCCGATCGCGGGCGGGCCGCTCGGCGCCTACGGCCGTTTCACCTGAGCGTGATCGGCGGTCACCAGCCGGACGTTCGCGTGAACCGGTTCGGTCGGCACGTTCTGGATGTCGAGCGTCAGCGCCTGGAGGAGGAGCTGTACGCCGACGATGATCGGGAGGACCGCGAGCATGACCGTTCCCGTCGTCGCTGCCACACCGGCCTGCGACGCGAGGGCCCAGTGCCACACGCCCCAAATCGCGCCGAACATCCCCAGAAGGAGCCCGAAGACCAGGTAGAGCGACACGGCGGTGAAGTCTCGGACGAAGTACTGCAGAACGATGCGGCGGACGAAACCCCGGAGGAGCCGCCAGGGGAACTGCAACGCGGCGCGCGATTCCGAAAGTTGACTCGTCGCCCCCTTGGGATACCGCGCCGGAATGTAGACGTCGCGGACCACGCCGCGCAGCAGGCTGAGGCGGAGCAGCATGCTCGACTCGAAGAAGTAGCGCTTCCCGATCGGCGCCTCGCCAAGAAGTGGCACCAGCGAAGCGTGGATGGCGGTGTAGCCATTGGTCGGATCGAAGATGTCCCAATATCCGGACGCGAGCTTCGTCATGAACGAGAGGCCGGCATTGCCAAATCGACGGCGGCCCGGCATCGAGCGTAGCTCGCGCTCGTGGAGGAAGCGATTGCCCTTCGTGTAGTCGGCCCTGCCGATCACGATCGGCGTGATCAGCGTCAGCAGGTGATCGGGATCCATCTGCCCGTCGGCGTCCATCTTCGCGATGACCTCTGCGCCGAGAGCGGCGGCACGCTGGTACCCCGCCATCACCGCGGCTCCAACGCCCTGGTTCTGTTCGAGCTCTACCAGATCGACTCTGGGATCGCGGACATCTCGAACCACCTGGCTCGTCGCATCGGCACTCCCGTCGTTGACCACCACGACGTGCCGGACGAACCCGGGCACGCTCGCGATGACGCTCGCGACGGTCGTCGACGCCCGGTACGCGGGAACGACCACCGCGACGACGGGCAGCTCGATCGGAACGACCGGAGCGTTCGCGGACGATGCGACGAGGAAGAAGTCTGGACGGCGCACGTCTTCGAGCGCCGTCACCGCGTCGGCGACGGACTCGCTTGGCGGATCGGGCTGGCGGAAGGGCTCGGCGCGACGAGGGTCGGATCGAGCTTCTGCGCCGTCGCGAGCTCGGTCTGCGCCTCGGCCGTCTGGCCGATTTGTCGGAGGAGAAGGCCAAGATTGAAATGCGCGGCGGCGTAGTTCGCATCGACCGCGATCGCCTGGCGGTAGAGCGCGATCGCTTCATTCGTCGCGCCGGCGTTCGTCCGGACGATCGCGAGGTTGAAGAGCGCGCTGACCATCTTCGGGTCCATCTCTAGCGCAATACGGTAGTAAGACTCGGCCGCGACGAAGCGACTTTGACGCTGCGCGATCTCGCCGAGGTTGTAGTACGCGAATTGGTTCTTCGGGTCTTTCGAAAGCGTCGTGAAGTACGCGGCAACCGCTTCGTCGAGCTTCCCGGCGGCGTGCGCCGCGAGGCCGCGGTTAAGCGCGTCCGCCGCGGTCTCGTTCCCGCTGCCAGACGCCGGGCCGCCGCACGCGGTCAGCGCGAGGCAACACAGAAGAACGCCCGCGAGCAGTCGACCCTTCACTCGCCGCGATGTTAACCGGGGGCTCGTGCGTCCAACGTCGGACTTTCGGGGGAGATGCGAGCGGGACGAGGTCGCAGGCAAACACCCGGAGTGGCCCCAGCGGGCGTGAGCACGTGCGCGATCGGAGCCCCGGCTCGAGCTTCGCGGGCGGCGGTTGTCAGAGTTGCGACGAGAGCGAAACCCGCCGTCGATTCGGCTTTCCTCGCGTGACGCCCGCCGCCGGTCTCGGATGACGTCCGAGCTCGCCCCGGGGGCAATCGGGGCGTCGCTTGATGACAGGACGGCCATCGCGCCATACCTTTCTCTCCCACGCAGCCAACGCGCGTCTTTGGTGAGGGAGACGAGGGAATGCTCAAGTCCACGACCGTCTTTGCGCTCGCGCTCGCGCTCACGCTCGCGGTTCCCGATCCTGCGGTCGCAAAGGATCCGGGTGGGGTCACGGTCATCCAGTCCACGAAGAACGACGTCTCGGCGCGCCTCGCGACGATTTCCCCGAAGACCGAAGGCGCGGGGCAGCCGAAGAAGGAGCGTCCGCTGCATGGGTTTCCTCAAGCCGTGACCGGCGTCCCGGATGCGGCGGTGCAGTCGACGGTGAGCACCGCGGCACCCGCGGCGTCCTCCTCCTTCGAAGGAATCGGCCAGGGCTTCGCCGGCTTCACCGTTCAGTACGCGCCGCCCGACACGAATGGCGCGGTCGGACCGAACAACTTCGTGCAGACGGTGAACGTCTCGTTCGCGGTCTTCACCAGGACAGGATCGCTGCTCTACGGGCCCGCCAAGATCAACACGCTCTTCACAGGCTTTGGCGGACTCTGCGAGACGGACAACGACGGCGACCCGAGCGTGGTCTACGACCAGCTCGCAGATCGCTGGCTCATCACGCAGTTCGCGATCTCCGGTGCGAACGGAAGCTCCGTGCCGTACCTCGAGTGCATCGCGATCTCGACGTCGGGCGATCCCACCGGTACCTACTACCGCTATTCGTTCCCACGAAGCTACTTCCCCGACTATCCGAAGCTCGGGCTCTGGCCGGATGCGTACTACATGTCGACGAACGACTTCAGCGGGAACAGCTTCGCTGGGGCGACGACGTGGGCATTCGACCGCGCGAAGATGCTCGCCGGCGCGGCCGCCACCGCTCAGCTCTTCCACCTCTCGCTCCTCTACGGCGGACTCCTCCCCTCGACGCTCGACGGAAAAACGTTGCCGCCCGCGGGAGCGCCGAACTATTTCCTTGCGCTCAATGACTCGTCGAGCCTGGCGCTCTGGAAGTTCCACGTCGACTTCGCGAACTCCGCCAACTCGACGCTCACCGGCCCGATCACGATCCCGGTTGCCGGCTACACAGAGCTCTGCAACGGCGGCACGTGCGTGCCGCAGGCCGGCACGACGCAGCAGCTCGACTCGCTGGCCGACCGCGTGATGTACCGGCTGGCCTATCGCAACTTCGGCGACCACGAGGCGCTCGTGGTGAATCACAGCGTCGCCCCGACCGCGGGCGGCGGCGGTGTCCGCTGGTACGAGATCCGGAGCCCAGGCGGAACGCCGACGGTCTACCAGCAGAGCACGTTCGCTCCCGATGCGCGCTACCGCTGGATGGGCAGCGCGGCGATGGACCGCGTCGGTGACATCGCCGTCGGCTACAGCGTCTCGAGCGCTGCGATGAGTCCGGCAATCGCGTACACCGGCCGGACTCCGGCGGACCCGCTCAGCACCCTCCAGGCCGAGACGACCCTTATCAATGGCACCGGATCGCAGCTCTCCGGCCTCAAGCGCTGGGGCGACTACAGCTCCATGGCGATCGATCCGGTGGACGACTGCACCTTTTGGTACACGACCGAGTACCTCACGGCAAGTGGCACGTTCAACTGGCACACCCGCGTCGGCACATTCAAATTCGCGAACTGCGCTAGCTTTCCGCCGCCGACGGTGACTGGGATCGCACCGGCGAACGGACCGTCGTCGGGTGGTACGCCTGTGATCATCACCGGCACGGCTTTCCAGTCGGGGGCCACGGCCACGATCGGCGGTGTCGCGCTGACAGGCGTGACCGTCACCGGGGATACCACACTGACCGGGACGAGCGGCGCGCACGTGCCGAGCACTGGCAACGCGGTAATGGTGTTCAATCCTGACTCGCAATCCGCGACGTGCACGTGCACCTACACATACGATCCCGCGCCCGCGCCCACCGTCACGAGCATCTCGCCGGCGAACGGCCCGTCTGCTGGCGGCACAGCGGTGACCATCACGGGCACCGACTTCCAGCCAGGAGCGAACGCGACGATCGGTGGGATAGGGCTCGGCGGAGTCACGATCACCCCTACGGCAATCACCGGCACTACCGCACCGCACGCGCCCAACGCGACGAATACGGTCGTCGTCACGAATCCTGACACGCAGTCAGGGACGTGCGCGTGCACGTACGGCTACGACGCATCGCCGGCGCCGACCGTGAGCTCCGTCTCGCCGTCCAGCGGGCCGGCCACGGGCGGGACCACGCTGACGATCAACGGCACGAGCTTCCAGCCGGGGGCGAGCGCCACAATCGGCGGCGTCGCGCTCACTGGCGTGACAGTCACGAGTACCACCATCACCGGGGACACCGGTGCGCACGCGGCAGGCGTCGTGAGCGTCGTGGTTACGAACCCTGACACGCAATCGGCGTCCTGCACGTGCACGTACAGCTACATGGCGGTGCCCGTCATCAGCAACGTGCGGACGACCGCGAATCCGACCACGGCGACCGTGACCTGGACGACGGACGTGCCCACCGACAGTCAGGTGCAGTACGGCACGACAACGGCGTACGGCAAAGCGAGTGCTTTCAACTCAACTCTCGTGACGAGCCACTCCGTCAAGCTGAGCGGGCTCACCCGGCTGACGATCTATCACTACCGGGTCCTGAGCCGTAACTCGGCCGGAACGCTCGCGGTCTCGGGCGACTTCACCTTCACCTCGAAATAGCGCGCACGCCGCGAGACGAGGATGCCGTGGACCTTGCGGTCCACGGCATCGCGAAACGCGTCCCGGTATGGCTAGGGAAGGGACTACTCCATGACGGTGAAACCGTCGGTCTTCGGCAGGGCCGGTAGCGCCGACCCGCCGACGGTCAACGTGATCCCCGTCGCGGTGAGCGTCCCGGTGAGCGCAAGACCACCGGTTGGAGGCGGACCGTCGCCCATATCGAGCGTGGCGGTACCGCTGAAGGTCAGCGTGCCGCCGGCTATCGACCCACTCGTGATCGAGCCGTCGACGCTGATGATCTGGTACAAGCCGATGGCGCTGATGCCAGTGAACTCGGCGTGAATGTCTCCGTATGTGGAATCGGTGCCGCTTCGGACACCGACACCGTAGATCCCACCGGCGAGGTCGACGCCGTTGAAGGTCGGCGTCGTCGGGAAGATGCCTGCCGCGGCTGCGGTGGAGGTCTGCTCGCCGAGGACGCCGGCATCGGTTCGTACCTGGATATTCCCGGTCCGAAGGGTGCCGCCCTCAGGCCCGTCGCAGCCGCTCGGAGCGGTCATCCCACTGAACCCGGGTCCCGGCAGACTCGGCCCCAGCGTACAGAAGAAGATCCGGAAGACGTCGTATCCAGCTCCCGGGTCGGCGTTGTCCTCGACGTAGACGAGAACGGACATGTCCGTGGGCGGGCACTCCGAGCCCGGCGCGGTGCAGTCGCCGGCGATCGTTGCGGAGCCGCCGCTCTGTCCGCCGCTATTGAATGCCTGCATCAGCACGACAGGGGCGTTCACGTGGCGCCCGACCGAATTCCGGTGCCGGTCGTAATTGATCCGGCCCACTGCGGTGGCTCCGCCGGTGAAGCCCGGCGGTCGGCGTGCGTTGAGCCCGAAGCTCGCGATTGTCGTCGGGTAGAGCGTTGCGGCCAGCACGGTACCGCCGCCGGTCACTTTGGCGGTCGTGTCCTGGCTCTGCGAGCTTACGAGGGGCGAGCCGGTCAGAGGATCCATGCGTCCCTGCGCGACGCTCCCTGAGAGCGCGGCCCCTGCGCAGAGGGCGAGGATGGTGAGGGTCGAAACGACGCGCGATCTCGCGATACGTTCAAGTGGTGGGTACGGCATGCGTCCGTGTTCTCCTTTTGCGTTTTCTCGTCGGCATCCCGACGAACACGGACGCTATGAACGGGTGTGCGTCAACGGTGAGCGGCGCCGACCGGATCTTGACCGAACGCGCACCTACGCGAGAATCCGTACGAGATCAGCTGCGGTCGAAGATCTGCATCGAGCCAATCAATATTTGTTACGGCACCGTCGTCGAAGTGACGTCGGTGCGTTTCTTGCAACCGTGTGCACGATCGGTATGGCAACGAACATGCGACCGCGCGGTCGGGTGCTCGTCGTCGACGACGACCCACTCGTCTGCGACCTCGTGGCGAGCACGCTCACGGAGCACGGTTTCCCCACTCGTCGGGCCTCCGATGCCCGTGAGTCGCTGTATCTGATCCAGCGCGAGATGCCCGACGTGATCCTCCTGGACGTCCATCTCCCGGATATCTCCGGCTATCAGCTCTGCCGCCGCCTCCGTGATGAATACGGGGACTCGATCGGCATCATCCTCATCTCGGGGGAACGCAAGGAATCTTTCGATCGCGTCGCCGGCCTCCTGCTTGGTGCCGACGACTACATGCTCAAGCCATTCGTGCTCGATGAGCTTCTCGCGCGTGTACAGCGGCTGGCGAAACGATCACGGCCGATAGCCCGCACGGTCGTTGCCGGTCTGACCCGGCGCGAGCTCGAGATCCTGCGACTCCTCGCGTGCGGCATGGATCACGTCGAGATCGCACGCGATCTCGTCATCACGGCGAAGACCGTTGAGAAGCACATCGAGCACATCCTTCTCAAGCTCGGCGTGCACAGCCGCGCGCAGGCCATCGCCCTCGCGCTGCAACAAGAGCCGATCGAGCAGCCAGCGATCGTCAACCTCACGCCGCTCGACGGCGGTCGGCGCGAGGCCGTGAACTAGGGGCGCGGGCTCGGCGTCGGAGCGGGTGTCGCCTTCGGTTCGGTGAGCTGCTTGGCAGCGGCATCGCCGACCTGTGTGTAGAGCAGTGATGCGCGCGAGACGATCGCGTCGATGTCCGGTGCGAGGAGGACGCCGGGGTCGTTCGCGAAGGTCTGACCCTCGAGGAGTGGATCCGTACCGCGCACGTAAGCCTCGGCGTCCGCAGCCGACATGCCGAGCTGGTTCGCGAGCCTCGTGAGCGCGTCGCGGCGGACCGTACGCAGGTCGCCGAGCGCTTTTTCGGTGATCGTTTGCGCCTCGGTCTTGCTGACCGGCAGGACGAGGTCGTTGAGCTTGCGTAGCTGGTCCGCGGCCGCAATCCATGCCCGCTCGATGTCGTGCTCAGCCGCGACGCGCTGGGCGGCGAGCGCTGCTGACGTGCCGACGGACGTCCGGTTGAGGGACACGTTGCCTGGTGATGCATGCATGAGCTCGCGCTCGACCTGAACCGCCAGGGCTACCGCGGAGCCGTTGCCGACTCGCTCGATCGCGAGGATCCGGTCGCGGTTGATGCGCATGCCGTCGGCGGGCTCGTGCGCCTCGGTGCCGCGGCGCACCAGGCCCACCGCCACACCGGTCGGTCCTCCCTCGCTGTTCTTGAAGTAGTACACGTCGCGGAGGGTGAGCGTTCCGGTCTCGCCCGAATCGTCGAGATGCCCGAAATACGCCTGGCCGTCGAGGAACAGCACCGCTGACATGCGCTCGGAGCCAATCAGCGGGAGGGAGCGGACATCGACGTTTGCCGACACGAAGATGCCGAGAAGCGCCGGCAGCGCGATCCAGCGGAGCGACCATCGTAGCCAGACCCCGGCGATGCGCACGCGATCACGCTCCGGGTCGTAGAGGCTCATCGGCCCGCGTCTCGCTGCATGAACTGCGCGATCGGCGACGCGTCCGTGAGATCCTCGACAAAGAGAATCGCCGACTTCGGGATCAGCATCCGCGGCGCGGGCTCGTGGAGCTCACGCCCTCGACGGAGTATTCGCGTGTCGGGCGCTGCGTTCGGATCGGAGCTCGCGACCTGCTGGAGGTAGTAGACGTCCTCGATCTTCGCGTATGCGCCGATGCGGTCGTAGTAGCGGCCGAAGTAAGTCTGCCCGTTCGTGAGGAAGACCGCCTGGTACTGGGCGCGTCCGACCGCGGGCACCGTGAAATCCCACCACTGCGTGAAGAGCAGCGCCGCGACGAAGATAGCAACCGCGATCGCGACACTGCGAAGAAGCCGCCGGCTCTCGACAACCCAGCGGATCGCGCGACGGTAGGCGAAACGGATGCGGGTCAGCGCGTCGGGCTCGGCGTCGGGCTCGGACGGGCCGTGGAAGGCGCGACCGTGGGAGTAGCGGGAACAGGGGTCGCGACCGGGAGCTGGCCCGACTTGAACTTCTTTATCAGCGTCACGATGTCGCCGTCATCACGCAGGTTCTCGATGAAGAGGATCTGCCCGCGCGGGATGATCATCGGCTCCTTCGGGCCTTGGGACTCGCTGCCGCGCTTGATGAGCTGGGTGCCACTCTGCTCAGAGGCTGACAGATAGAACACGTCGGTCAGCAGGAACCACTGGTCCCCTTGCGGCTGCAACTTGCCGAAGTACGTCGACCCGTTCGAGAGGAAGACCGCCTGGTACAGGCTCCGGTCGATCACCTCCGCCGCGTCGGGCGCGAAGAGCGTCGCGATGCCCGCGCGGAAGAGCTGGGTGCGCACGACGAGCACGAGGACGATCAGGACGATAAGCACGAGAAGCATGAGGAAAATGCGGCGGAGTGCGCTTATCGGGACGACGATCGCGTTCTGGGTCAAACCGGACACATCAGATCAGGTAGCGGACCGTGGCACAAGTAGGCAGTTACTTGAACTCGGTGATGCGTATGCAGCCGGCCGAGCCCGTACCGCCCGTCGTCGCGGTGGCTGACGTCGATCCAGAGCCTGACGCGCCGGCGCCGCAGCCGCCGCCCGTGACGCCGGCGGTCTGGCCCTGAGAAATGACCTGGCCGCCGCCGGCGAAGACGCTGCTGCCGCCGACGCCAGGGTTCACAAGCGTTCCCGACCAGCGAATGCCTGCGCCACCCGGAGTGCCCGCCACGGTCAGCTTGCAGCCGGCGTTGCAGGTCGCCGCGGTCCCGCCCGCGCCGCCGAGGTTGGAGGTCACGGTCGTGCCGGCGACCAGGGGGCCAAACCCGCCCGCGCCACCGTTCGCGACGCACTGCCCCGAGGCGCTCCCGTACCACGTCACCGTGCCGGCGGCGCCGCTCGTAGCGTTGCCACCGGCGCCACCAGCGCCGATCTGGACCGAGACCGCGCTCGGCGCGGCGATGTAGCCGATCTGGTAGCCGCCTGCGCCGCCGCCGCCGCCGACTGAGGCGGTGCCGCTTCCGCCCTGGGCACCGCCACCACCACCACCGCCGCCCACGCACTCGATGACGATCGCGAGTGTCCCGGCGCTGGGCGTGTAGGTCGTGGCGCCGGCCGCGAGAATGACGACGTTCGACGCGGTCCCGGCCACCGCCTGGAAGGTCGGCGCGACGCCGGCGCCGTTGGAAGTGAGCACCTGGCCCGACGTGCCCGCCAACGAGCTGAGGACACCGGTCCCGCTGCTCAGCACGACGCCCGCGCCGAACGGAGTAACGGTGACCGAGCCGACGGAGACCGTCAGCCCGTTCGAAGCGGTGATGAGCCCGGTCGAACCGAGGGTGCCCGCGATCTGGGTGTTCTGAGTGCTCCGGCCGATGGTCACGGTCCCCGCGTTCGCTGTGCCGATGTTGATCGGCGCGGCGCCGGAAGCGTTGCCGATGTTGATGGCCGAGGCGTTGCCGTTGTCGATGGCGAAGGTGCCGCTCGTCGGACCCGTGACGGTCGCGCCGAGGATCGAGAGCGGTCCGCCGATGGTCGTGGTGGTCGCCGAACGGCCGATGCTCACCGCGAGGGCGTTCGCCGTGCCGATGTTGATCGGCGAGAGGGGGGAGGCGTTGCCGATGTTGATGGCCGAGGCGTTGCCGTTGTCGATTGCGAAGGTACCGCTCGTCGGGCCGGTGACGGTCGCGCCCAGGATCGAGAGCGGTCCGCCGATCGTCGTGGTGGTCGCCGAACGGCCGATGCTCACCGTGCTCGCGTTCGCCGTACCGATGTTGATCGGCGCGAGACCCGAGGCGTTGCCGATGTTGATGGCCGAGGCGTTGCCGTTATCGATCGAGAACGTGCCGGATGTCGGACCGGTGACCGTCGCGCCCAGGATCGAGAGCGGTCCACCGATCGTCGTGGTGGTCGCCGCGCGGCCGATGGTCACCGTGCTCGCGTTGGCCGTGCCGATGTTGATCGGCGCGGCGCCGGAGGCGTTGCCGATGTTGATGGCCGAGGCGTTACCGTTGTCGATGGCAAAGGCGCCGGTCGTCGGCCCGGTGATCTTCCCGAGCTCGTTGACCGAGAACTTCGAAGCGCCGTTCGCCTGGAGATCGATCAAGTTGCCTGTGTAGCCCGCGCCGGCGGTGCTCACGTAGATCGGCGTGCCGGCAGTTCCGACCGCGACCGCGATGGCCTTGCCGCCCGCGGCGCCGGTGCCGCTCAGCGAGGTGGCCGAGATGTTCACGCCGTTGCCGGTGGTGATGCTGTTGCCGGTGATGTTCACGACGTTCCCGTTGATCTGGTTGCTCTTGAAGTTCGCGAGGTTCGCGCCGGTCGCGCCCGCGGCGCCTTCCGCCGAGACATTGAACACGTTGCCGGTGAAGGACTTCGCGCGGATGTTCACCGCGCCGATCGAGCCCTGACCGTCCGTCGTTCCGCTGTAGAGCGTGCCGAGCTGAACGTCGACGGCCTTACCAGTGGTCAAGGCCTGCGCGCTGATGCCGAGCACCGTGCCAGCGGTGGTGTGATCCGCGGTGAGTGCGACGAGCGTGCCGCTGAAGTCGCCGGTGCTCGAGAAAGTGTTCGCACCTTTGTACGAGTCCGTGGCGCCACCGTAGAAGAACCCGGTCCCGGAACCCGTCGAGAACGTGCTCGCGCCGGTGCTGACGGCAAGCGCCTGGCCACTCGTGATGCTCGTCGCGTTGATCGACGACGCGGCGCCCGTGGACGTCGCGCTGTTGACCGTCGTCGTGCCGGTGAAGGTTGTGTTGCCGCTCAGCGTCTTGTCGCCGGCGATCGTCTCGGTGCCGGTCGTGTGAACGAAGCCGGCGCCGTCTACGGTGATCTTGGTGCCGGTGTCCAGCACCGTGAACCCGTTGAGGAAGTCCACGGTGCTTCGCGTGCCGACCGTGGTGCCGTTTTGCAGGAACGTCTCGGTCGGGCCCGTTGCGCCAGTTGCACCGGTCGCGCCTGTCGTGCCGGCGCCCGTAGCGCCGGTCGCACCTGTCGCGCCCGTCGCGCCAGCCGACCCGACACCGGTCGCACCAGTCGCGCCGGTCGCACCCGTGGCGCCCGTCGCGCCCGTCGTGCCGGCGCCCGTAGCGCCGGTCGCACCTGTCGCGCCCGTCGCGCCAGCCGACCCGACACCGGTCGCACCAGTCGCGCCGGTCGCACCCGTGGCGCCTACACCCGTCGCGCCGGTCGCTCCAGTTGAACCAGTCGCGCCATTTGATCCTGTGGCACCCGTTGCGCCATTCGCGCCTGTCGGACCTTGAGGACCGGTGGGGCCAACTGACCCGGTCGGACCTTGAGCTCCCGTCGGACCCTGAGCTCCCGTTGCACCGTTCGAGCCCGTCGCGCCCGTCGCACCGTTTGATCCGGTCGCACCGGTCGCGCCATTGGATCCGGTGGCGCCCGTCGCGCCGTTCGATCCGGTGGCGCCAGTCACACCGTTGGCGCCCGTTGCGCCGGTCGCGCCGTTCGAACCAGTTGCACCCGTTGCTCCGTTCGCCCCGGTCGGACCCTGCGGACCAGTTGGTCCGACAGAACCCGTCGGACCCTGGGCGCCGGTCGGACCCTGAGCTCCGGTCGCGCCGTTCGATCCGGTCGCGCCGGTGGCGCCCGTTGCGCCGTTTGAACCAGTTGCGCCGTTCGAGCCCGTTGCGCCAGTGGCACCGTTCGATCCGGTTGCGCCCGTTGCGCCGTTCGATCCGGTGGCGCCCGTCGCGCCGTTCGATCCGGTTGCGCCAGTGGCGCCGTTGGCTCCCGTCACGCCCTGAGCTCCAGTCGCGCCATTCGCGCCCGTAGCACCGTTCGCACCGGTCGCACCATTGGCACCGGTCGCGCCATTCGCGCCTGTAGCACCATTAGCGCCTGTGGCGCCGTTCGCGCCGGTTGGACCCTGAGGACCGGTCGGTCCCACGGATCCGGTCGGACCCTGTGCGCCAGTCGGACCCTGAGCTCCGGTCGCGCCGTTCGATCCGGTTGCGCCAGTCGCGCCGTTGGCACCCGTCGCGCCAGTCGCGCCGTTCGCGCCTTGAATCCCGCCGGGGCTCACGGCCTTGGGGCTGGTGATCACGGTGGTCGGCGCGGCGTTGCCGTTGTAGCCGAGGTTGGTGAGCACGACGGTGGTGGCGTTGGTGATCGAGCTCACGGTGTAGAAGCCGCCGGTGTTGACGTAGAGGTACTGACCGGCGGCCATCCAGGCGGTCGTGCCGACGGTGACACTCACCGTGGCGCTGACCGCCGGCTGAGTGTAGTTCGCGCTGGTGGTGGTGTAGGCATCGGTGCCGGTCGCACCATTGGCACCGGTCGCGCCAGTTGCGCCGTTCGATCCGGTTGCGCCGGTGGCGCCGTTGGCTCCCGTCACGCCCTGAGCTCCAGTCGCGCCAGTCGCGCCATTCGCGCCCGTAGCACCGTTCGCACCGGTCGCACCATTGGCACCGGTCGCGCCGTTCGCACCGGTCGCGCCGTTCGCACCGGTCGCGCCGTTCGCACCGGTTGCGCCGGTGGCGCCG
>Ga0209472_1000276_pt1 | contig 31462 bp, 27 predicted proteins | sample GraSoiAngelo_130_FD_185887 | JGI IMG/M metagenome (GOLD analysis project Ga0209472, IMG submission 185887) | Grasslands soil microbial communities from the Angelo Coastal Reserve, California, USA - 14_0929_02_20cm (SPAdes) (version 2) | ecosystem: Environmental > Terrestrial > Soil > Grasslands ... | reverse complement strand
TCCGGACTCGGAATCTTGCTCGTGACGCACCACGTTTCCGAAATCATTCCAGAGATTGAGCGCGTGATTCTTTTCCGCGAAGGACACATTCAAGCCGACGGGCCGAAATCCTCGGTGCTCACCGAAGAACATCTTTGTAAATTGTTTGGGGCTGCCGTCCGCCTGGGCCAGAGCGACGGATATTTCCATCTCTACTAGGCGGAAATCAGCTTGCCTGCGTTCAGTTTGCCTGCGCCAATGCGTAGAGCAATTCGGCAAAAGAGCGCACTGCGCCATCCATGCCGTGAACTTTGGGATTTTTCGATTCGATGACGTAGTACTCGTCGGGAGCGTGCGCGCCGCTTCCGTGGCCGAGTCCAAACGGGCTAGCCGCCAGATGCAGCGGCTCGCCAGTAAACACGTAGCCCGGCCATGACCCCGCGCTGCGCGGAAGAATGACCGGATCGATTCCGCCTTTGCGGTACACGTCGGTCTCGACGCGAATCAGCGCCGCGTCGGCGCGTGTGCTGTTGGGATCGTAGCCGCCCGTCATGCGAACTTCGATGTCGCCGAAGCCTTTTTTCGCAAGATGAGCTTTTAGCGCGGCGAGCGTTTCCGCCGCGGTCATGTCTGGAACAAGGCGCAGGTCGAGCTTCGCGGTGGCTTTTCCCGGAAGAATGGTCTTTCCGCCCGGACCGGTGTAGCCGCCGATAAGGCCTTCGATGTTCACCGTGGGCCGCGACATCAAGAGTTCCAACGCTTCGTTCCAGCTCACGTCGTGAACCCAGTGCTCCACACCCAGAAGTTTTTTTGCTTCAGCCTCGCTCAAGCGGCGCGCCGCTTCCGCAATCATCTTCTTCTCCGCGTCGGAAACCGGGCGTGCCTTCGCGGCAAAACCTTCAATGGCGGGATCGTTGCCGTCGGGCGAGACGAGAGTGGCAAGCGCTTCGACCAGGTGCCACGCCGGGCTATCGAGGCGCGCTTTGTTGCTGGAGTGCACGTCCTTACGCGGGCCTCGGCCCCAGCGTTCGCCGCTGGAAATCAGTTCACACTCGATGACGCCCTTTGCGCCCAGAGTCATGGTGACTTCGCCGTCGAGGCCCTGAGACGCGCTGGGCATGAAGATTCCAAGGCAGTTTTTCAGCGCGGCGAGCACCTCCGGCCGGCGCACAATTTGTGGAAAGTGCGGCGAGCCGATTTCCTCTTCTCCTTCGGCCACGAACACCAAATTCACGGGCATCTTCTTACCGGCGCCGCGAATGGCATGCAGCGCGGCAAGGAACGATGCTTCCGGACCCTTCTGGTTAACGGCGCCGCGCCCGATCACGACTTTGCCGAGTCCGGGTTTGTCCACCAGAGCGGCTTCGAACGGCGGCGAAGACCACTCAGCGGAATCGGCCTGCTTCACGTCGTACATGTAGTAAAGGCCCAGTGTTTTCGAGGCGCCCGCATCCAGAGTGGCGAAAACTCCCGGCTGGCCATCCGTGGAGATTTTTGTGGCTTGCTGAAAGCCTGCCTCGCGCAGCATGTGCATCATCATCTCGCAGCCTTCGTTCATGCCGCGATTCTCGGCGGCGATGGATGGCTGGCGGATCCAATCCTGCAAGCGCTTGACGGATTCGTCGTGGCGTTTTTCGATTTCCGCGCGGATGGCGTCGAGATCGCTGGCGGCTGCTGCGCCGTGCGCCCAGGCGGGCCAGGCGAAAGTGGCTGCGCCGGCCGCAACCGTCGCGGCGCCCTGCAGGAAAGTGCGGCGGTCGGAGGGCGACAGAAGAGACGAGGAATTGAGATGGGCTTGCTTGCTCGCGTCCTCAAGAGGTTCATGATTGGAGTTCGAAAGATTTGGCATGGCAGCCTCCGCAAAAGATTTTCGTACCGAGACAAAAAGCTGGGGATGGTTGTCTCGGTTTCAACGCGGGAGATTATACCTTCTCTATTTTAGTCGGCAACGTCTGCGGCAACCGGCTTCTGGCGGCTGTGCGGACGGCGAAAACGAATTTCGTGTGTGGTGTGATTGACGAAGCGCGCGATGGTGCCGTTGGGACCTACGGCCCAGCCCGTGAAGACATCTAAGAGAGCCACGGCATTGAGATTCAGCGAATCCGTATGCTTCCAGTGGGCGCCGGAGTCATCGGTGAGGTCTTCGCCGCTGGGTCCGACGGCCACCCACCTCCCATCATCGATATTAGCCACAGCGGAGCGGTACCCGCCCGGCTGCTGCGCAGCGAGTTGCCAGGTTTTGCCTCCATCAACGGAATGGGCGGCCACGCGGTACGGGCGGCTGGGTTCCTTGTAATCGCCGCCCACTGCCATGATTCGATTATCGTCACCAATGGTAAGCGAAAAGATCCCGGCGGAAGCCTTGCCACTTACAATGGGGGTTTCTGCGTCAGTCCAGGTACGCCCCGAGTCCAGAGAGTGAAAAACGCGCGCGGCGGGGCCGCCGGTGCCGAAGAAAATCTCCTCGCCGGAGATTGCAAGACAAGTGTTGCTCGCTGCGAAGGCTCCTTCGCCGGGTAGCGCCGCCGGCATATTTTCCCTGGGCAATGGATTCCAATCCTCACCGTCAGTCGTGTTCAGCAGGAGAAATTTGCCGTCGATGGGATCGCTGAGCGCGAAGCAGTGCGTTTCAGAGAGGCAAGCCATCGCGTCGAGAAAAAACTCCTTGCGCTTATCCGTATATTGAAGTTTCCACGTTTCGCCGCCGTCGGTTGTCCTGTAGATTCGCGACTCTTCGCCTTCACCGCTGGACATCAAATAGGCAACCTTCTCGGAGAACGCCACGATCCCGCGAAAGTCGAGCGCGTCACCTCCATTAACGCGCAGGCGCTTCCACGTCTTGCCTTCGTCGACGGATTTCAGAATCGCGCCGTTTGAACCGGATGCCCAAACAACCGGCACGGGAACGCCCTTTGCATCAGGCATCTCGGCGACACTGATCCCGCGCAGATTGCTGTCAATTCCGCTCGTCTGTACTTTCCACCACTGAGGCTGGACAGTTGCGCAAGAGAACAGCGAAAGCAGAAATGGCAGAATGGGACGCACAGAGCGCATTCTAGCAGGACCATGCAACGCGACGCTCCTGATTCCATCAGACGCCACGGTTTCTAAACGAAACATTTGTTTCCTGGCTTCTACTGGCTTAGACTTCCGCGGGCTTACCCCTAGGGACAGAACCAATACAGATCGAGGAAACGACAGCGCAAGCAGACAAACACGGCCCGGAATTTCAGGGAGAACGAAGATGCGCGAGAAGAAACGGAATCAGCTGAAGACTCTGTGGTTTTTGATTGTTGCGGCAGGCTTGTGTTGGCCGGACCCCATATCTGCTCAGTTCCATCCGAAAGACACGGAGTGGCCTTCTTACGCCGCCGATCTTGCGGGCACTCGCTACCGCCCGCTGGACCAGATCAACGCCTCGAACTTCAACGACCTTGAAATCGCCTGGCGCATCAAGACCGACAATTTTGGCGACCGGCCGGAGTACAAGCTGGAAGGAACTCCGCTCATGGTGAACGGCGTTTTGTACGCGACCGCAGGATCGCGCCGCGCTGTGATTGCGCTTGACCCTGCCACCGGCGAATTGCTCTGGACCCATGGTGAGCATGAAGGAAAACGCGGCGGCGCCGCCCCGCGCCAGCTCTCGGGCCGCGGACTGGCGTATTGGTCCGACGGAAGGGAGGAGCGAATCTTCTATGTGACGCCCGGATTCCGGCTCATCTGCCTGGACGCGAAGACCGGCGTGCGCATTCCTTCCTTCGGAGAGAACGGACTAGTGGATCTCAAACTCAACGATGACCAGGACATTCTCCCCGACCTGGAAACGGGTGAAATCGGCATCCAGTCCGCACCGGTCGTGGCGAAGGATACAGTGATTATCGGCGCGGCTTTCCGAGAAGGCATGACGCCCAAGAGCATGCGCAACAACAAGGGCTACGTTCGCGGATTCGACGTGCGAACCGGCAAGCGGCTCTGGATTTTCCATACCATTCCGAAAAAAGGCGAATTTGGCTACGACACTTGGGAAAAAGGTTCCGCGGAATACACCGGCAACACCGGCGTATGGACGCAAATCACCGTGGATGAGCAACTCGGCTTGGTTTATTTGCCAGTGGAGTCGCCCACCAGCGATTTTTACGGCGGGCACCGGCCGGGAAACAATTTGTTCGGCGAGAGCCTCGTCTGCGTCGATTTAAGAACCGGTGAGCGCAAGTGGCACTTCCAACTGGTGCACCACGCACTCTGGGACATGGATATTTCTTCCGCGCCGATTCTTGCGGACATCACGGTGGATGGAAAGCCCGTCAAGGCCGTAGCTCAGCCCACAAAACAAGGATTTCTTTATGTCTTTGATCGCGTCACCGGCAAGCCCGTCTGGCCGATTCCCGAACGCCCGGTCGAAGTCGGGAACGTGCCGGGCGAGTGGTATTCGCATACTCAGCCGATCCCCACTAAACCCCCGGCTTACAGCCGCAACGGCGTGTTGATCGACGATTTGATCGACTTCACGCCGGCTCTGCGCGAACGCGCGAAAGAAATTGCCTCTAAGTATCATCTCGGCCCCGTCTTCACGCCTCCGACGGCGAGCAAACTGGAAGGCCCGCTCGGCACGCTCACGATGGGAACAGCCTCGGGCGGCACCAACTGGCCGGGTGGGTCGTACGATCCCGAAACGCACAATGTTTACGTCTACGCCTGCAATTCCTGCATCGAGCCGGTCGGACTGGTCCCCGCTCCCAAAGAAGTCTCCGACATCGCGTACATCGCAGGTACTGCGGGCCGAGAAGTGGAGATTCTCCACGGTCCGGGCGAGAACGCCGGAGCCGATTCTCCCAAGCCGCCGAAAAAGGCCGCAGGAGGCAGTTTCAGTCGACTGGATGTGGATGGATTGCCGCTGGTCAAGCCGCCGTACGGAACAATCACCGCCATCAATCTAGATAAAGGCGAATTTGTCTGGCAGATCGCGCATGGCGAAACACCCGACGTGGTGCGGAATTCCGCAATCCTCAAGGGCATGAACATCCCTCGCACCGGCCAGACCACCTACAACATCGGGACGCTGGTCACCAAGACGCTGGTTATCGCGGGCGAAGGGAATATCACCACAACAGCGGACCATCCGCGCGGCGCGATGCTCCGCGCCTACGACAAAATGACAGGCAAAGAAGTCGGCGCGGTTTATATGCCCGCCCCGCAAACCGGTTCGCCGATGACCTACATGGTGAACGGAAAACAGTACATTGTCGTAGCCGTGAGCGGCGGGCCTTACTCCGGTGAATACATTGCGTACACCCTGCCATCGACGGGAGAATGAGCGCGAGCGTCAGGAAAGTGATGACATCGTGAAGCGGAAATATCGGGCAGCGGCCCTCGTTCTGGTGGCGATCGCTGTGCCGCTTTGCATGCTGCGCGCGCAAGCGCCAGCGACAGACTCGCGTTCCGTGTGGGACGGCGTATACACCGAAGAGCAAGCCAAGCGCGGCGAGCCGATCTACCACAAAGAATGCGCGGCTTGCCACGGCGACATGCTTACCGGTGGCGAGTCCGCGCCTCCGCTCACGGGCGGCGCATTCCTCGCGAATTGGAACGGCCTCACCGTGGGCGACTTGTTCGACAGAATCCGCAAGACCATGCCGCAGAGCGCGCCGGGCCGCCTAACCCGCCAGCAAGACTCGGACATTCTGGCCTTTATGCTCAGCGTCAACAAGTTTCCGCCTGGCAAAACGGAACTCTACCGGCAGTCGGAGATGCTCAAAGAGATTCGCTTTGAGGCGGCGAAGCCCGCTCCCAAGAAATAGCGACAATCAAAGTCTTATTTCGTCCGCATCGACGCAAACAAGGCTCGAGACTTTCACGCACGGAGGATCGTCTTATGAAAAAAATGCTTCCCATACTCTTGCTTGCCGCCGCTCTTCTCGGCTATATGGTCGGCTACGCCTCGAAATCCACGCCACAACCCATCCTCAGCGGCCATTTCGATGATCTTTCGATGATCCCCAGCGCCAACGCTCAGGAGAACAAGAAAGAAGTCATGCCCTTCGGCTTCAATTTTCCGCACGATCCGCCGCTGGCGGCCGACGCCCCGCCCATCACTTACTGGAACATCGACGACATCCGCAAAGCGCACACCGAAATGGCCGAGAAAGCGGCCAAGCTGGTGAAAGAAGCGGGCAGCGGAAGCTCGCAATCGTTCGGCGGAGGGCCAGTGCACGTCCAGACGCGCAACTTCAGCATGTTCATGCTCTACCGTATGTTTCGCGACAAGCCCGTCCTCAGCCTGACGAAAGTCAACAGCGTTCTCGACGACGCCGAGCAGCACGCCGGCGCTTACGATTTCTATATTTTCACGGGAGGTACCGGTGAAATGATCTTGGGCGGGAAAATCGCCAACCGGAAAAATTTGCAGGACAAGGACGGCATCATCCCGGGCGAATACCGCGGCCAGCCGATCGTTGGCGGACAAACCTACAAGGTGAAAGCTGGCGACTGGCTGTTGATTCCGCCGGACACGCCGCACCAGCCCAAGCCGGATCCCGACGGCTTCAGCTACTTCATCATGAAGATCAATGTTGGCGTGTATCCCTGGAGCCTGATTCGCTAGCTACCCGGAGGGATACGACCGCCACGCCGCATTCAGCGGAGTTGGCTGGATTCGACGCCTCTCTTGCGTGCTTCGTCAAGGAGCGCGTCAACCTTTGACTCCAGATCTTTCTTCTTCGCTTGCAACGCGCGTATTTGCACTTCGATCGGCTCGCGTTCGTAACTTTTGTTGAGTTTCATGCCGCTCGCGGACGTCGTGGGCTTGCCTTCATTGAAGTTCTTTAGGTCTACCAGTTGCTTGTCGATGTCCTCGATTTGCGCTTGCAGCTTGTCCAGTTGCTTGCGAACGGACGCGACATATTGCGCGTCCACCGGCTTGGAAGGTGCCGGCTTCGGCTTGTTCTTCAGGTCGCCAACCACGGAAACTGTGCCGTTCGCGCCGGAAATGTTCTCGTTGGTCCAGACTTTCTTCGGTTTCTTCGCCTCCGCAGGCGTTGAAGAATCCTGCGATGGGCTTTGCGGCGCGGGGGCGCTGCCTTCCTGAGATTGCGCGGCTGCGGAGAACGCCGCGAATAATGTGAAAATCATTGCGAATGAGAGCGAACGGGGCACGAAGCCTCCAGTCTCGCGTAGTCGAGGACTCTACCGTCTTAAACCCATTCTAGGGCGTAAAGTTTCATTGATCGGCGGTGCCTGCCAACGGCTTGTCCAACTCGGCATGTTCGAGTTCCTGGCGAATGGCTGCGAGCGCTTCCTTGGGCGGGCCGATATAGCGGTAGTTTGAATAAAAAGTGCGCTCATGAACGGAGAACCCGGAAAACAATTTGCGCCCATCGAAATCGTATTGCGAAAACCTGACGAGCCACAGCCCCGGCACAAATTCGTAGCGCTCCTGCATGAAGTGGCTGCCTTTGTAGATTTTTCCCAGAAACAAGCCAATGGAAATGTCCTCGGTAACGTCGCCTTCGATGCGCGCAGCTTCGCCAGAGGCCTCGTCAATCCACACGAGGCCGCGCACCTTGGGAAAGATGGAAGTGAAGCGTGTTGTGGGTTTGAAGGCCGGATTGGGATCCATTTTGTATTTGGAAAGCATGCGCTCGCCGCGCTGTTCGTTGCCAACAAGAGTAAAAAGGAAGGCATTGTGCGTAGCGTCGATGAGTTCGTTGCGGTCTTTCTTTTTCTTGGCGTATTTTTCCAGAGCTTCCCGCTGGGACCGGTTATCGTTGACCAGCAACGCCAGCGCCCGTGCCAGGCTCTCAAGGTTGGCGCGATAGGCCGCGGAATCGTTAGGGTTGCTGTCGGGCCCGAGGGCAATTCGAACCATGCCCGTCCCCGAGGGAATGACGCGCGAAATCTTTACCGTTGAGGGCGTTGGGTCGTTGGGATTCTTGCGGGTCTCCACGCGTTCGATGCGTTCGTACAAGTCCAGGGCGGCCTCGCCTTTTTTCTGGTTGGCGATGATGCGCTTGAAGAGTTCCGGTTTCGCGGGCCCAATCGTTGGAGTCGTATCGGGTACGGCGGATTGCGCGGCCGCATCGGCAGCAAAAGCCAGCGACAGCAGCGCCATGGGGACAAAAGTATATTTGTGCATGATGCAAAGTGGCTAGAAATCCGTCAAAGCCAACCCTGATTGGATTCGTCTGGGCACACAATTGTTGTACACCGCTATTGCACCGGAATGCTGCGCCGGATGTCAAACGGTCAATGGCCGCCTAATTTCGCTGAGCATTTACGGCTTTGGCTTGTCGGCGAGCTTTTGCTGTTGTTGGGCCTCTTCGGTCCAAGGCGGCACGACCCCGTTTACGCGCGCGTAAGCTATGGATTGTCCGAGGTGTTCGCCAAAATGCCCAATAATCATGGTGAACGATCCGCGCAGCGTGGATTGCCGCCCAAACATTTTCTGCGGCTTATCCGCGTCGCCGTCATTCAGCGCCAGCGTGGCGTTGCAAAGGTGCGCAAACGAATCCTTCAGCGCTTGCACCGCCTTGGGCTTGTCGTTGGAGAGAGCGCCGATAGCTTTGAAATCAAAGCCGTTTGGTGGCGGCGTACCCAAGGCCCTGGCAACGCCATAGTTGGCCCCGATGATGTGCGTCAAGACCTCACCTACCGCGCGCACGCCCTCGCCGGGACGCCAGGCGTACTTTTCCGCAGGCATGGCCTCGGCCAGGCGAGTGTACCGCTGTTCATAGTAGGCAATTCCTTCCAGAAACTCGCCTCGGAAGCCGGACGTCGGTACGGTTGACGTCATGGCTGGAGCCTTATGGTCGGAACTCTCCTGCGCCGAGCCGAACGGCGCCAGGCTCGAGCCAAATACCGTAAGCACAAGAAGATAAAGACAGATACGGCGCATGCGATCCTCCTTGGGAGGCTAACTCCCCGAGGCCTGGGCGAGCAAGTTTCCCCAGATTCGTTACGCAAAACGATACAATGTTATATCGTTGATCCTTTGGAACTGGGCGCAAGGCTACTCCAAGAAACATCGAAAGCAAAGCGCCAGTCAGCACGTCTATATACCAAGGAACGATTCGGCCAGCCCACTCGTATTAGCTAGAGGATGTTGGAGGTCTGTTTGGGCGTAACCCCCATCGAAGGATTTGGCGCCATCACTCGCATCGCCCCGCGCGCCGCCGGTCTGCGCCTAAAGCATGGCCGCTTCCGCAGCGGTCTTGTCACCATGACGGAGACGCTCCGCCTCTCTCTGGACGCCCTGCGCGCCCATAAACTGAGGAGTTTCCTGACGTTGCTCGGAGTCATTCTGGCCGTAACGACGCTGGTCGCGGTAATGAGCGTGGTCGCCGGGCTGAATTTCTACGTCGCCGACCGCATCGCCAATCTCGGCGCCAACGTCTTCGTCCTGAACCGCTTCGGGATTATCACCAGTGAAGACGCCTGGGTAAAAGCCCAAAAGCGCCCGCTGGTCACCCCGGACGAATTCGACAAGCTCAAGACCGGCATGCGCACCGTCAGCCAGATCGCTGCCCTCCTTGGCACCAACTCCGATGTGCGCCATGGCAATGACCTGCTGGAGAACGTCAGCATTCTTGGCGTGACTTCCAACTTTTCTGAGGTCCGCGGGTTCTCCGTCGCATCGGGCCGCTTCCTGACTGCTTCCGATCAGGAGCACCGCTCTCCGGTGTGTTTCATCGGCACGGACCTGGTCAAGAAGTTTTTCTCCAACGTGGATCCCATAGGCAAGACCATTCGCGCAGGAACGCACAGCTACGAAATCGTCGGTGTGTCTGCCGTGATCGGCAGTGCCCTCGGGCAGTCGCAGGATAATTTCGTTTTCATTCCCCTGGAAACCTTCAGCAAGGAATGGGGCACGCAGCGTGACTCGCTGGTGTTGTTTGTCCAGGCGCAAAGCGCGGAGCTGATGTCGGCTTCCGAAGATGAAGCGCGTATGCTGTTGCGCGCGTGGCGGCACATTCCCTGGGACGGCCCGGACAATTTCGGCATCATCGGCTCGGACTCCATCATGGGCCTGTGGCAATCCTTGACCGCTAATATTTTCACCGTGGCCGTGGGGCTTACTGCGATTTTTCTGGTAGTTGGCGGAATCGTGATCATGAACATCATGCTGGCCAGCGTTACGGAGCGCACGCGGGAGATTGGTTTGCGCCGTTCGCTGGGCGCGCGCAAGATGCACATTGTCCTGCAGTTCGTCACGGAGTCGGCGGTGCTCGCCGCTACCGGCGGCTTGATGGGGATTATTCTTGCATATGCGGTCGTCGCCATCGCGCGCGCGCTGACGTCCATTCCCATGCGGACTCCCATGAGCGCCGTTATTCTCTCGCTGGCGGTTTCCACCAGCGTCGGTCTTTTCTTCGGCATTTACCCGGCGACGCGCGCGGCAAAGTTGGATCCCATCGAAGCTCTTCGGGCAGACGGGTAAGGAATCGCGGCTCGTTCAAGCGGGCCGCCACAAAACGACCATGGCGCAACAGCACGGCGAAAATCTTAAGCAGGCGATGGACACGCTCCGCGCGCACAAGCTGCGCAGCTTCCTTACGGTTTTCGGTGTTGTCCTCGGCGTCAGCGTCATCATGCTGGTGGCCGCGCTCATTACCGGGTTCGATCAGCAAGTTCAGGAAAGCATCAAGCAGTACGGCGCCGATACAGCATTCATCTCGCGCTTTGACCAGGGTCCGCACGGCGGCGGCCGGCGACCCAAGGAGGAGCGCGAGCGCAAGCCGATTACCCTCGAAGACGGCCAGGCCATCAGGGAATTATGTCCCGCGGTAAAGGACCTCACTGTTTTTGTGATCTGGTGGGAGCAGCCGCATTCGGTGCGCACCAAGGACGGCGAAGTTACCGCCATTGATTTCCGCGGTGTGCAGCCGAATTTTGGCACCGTATATGCCAACGCCGCGACGCTCGACGGCCGATTCATCAGCGAAGGCGACGATCTGCACCGCGAAAAAGTGGTAATGCTCGGCGAAAATGCCGCGCCCGTGCTCTTTCCCAATGTTTCGCCCATTGGCAAGGACGTAATGATTGATGGATCGGCGTTTCGGGTGATTGGCGTCGTGGAAAAGCCCAAAGGCATGTTTGGCCAGGACGATGAAGACCGCCGCGTTCTGATTCCCTACAACACTTTCCGGAAAATCTATCCGGGCGCTTACGAAAATAGCATCCGCATGCAGGCTTACCCGAACATGCTGGATCAGGCCGTGGACCAGGCTACCGAAGTGCTTCGCCGGCGCCGCAACGTTCCCTACGACGGCAAGAATTCCTTTTCGATTCAGACTTCCCAGCAGATTGTGGAACAATTTCACAGCATCTTGGGGATGGTCGCGCTCGCTACGATCGTCATAAGCGGAATCGGTTTGCTCATTGGCGGCGTCGGCGTGATGAACATCATGCTGGTCAGCGTCACCGAGCGCACGCGTGAGATCGGCATTCGCAAGGCCATCGGCGCGAAGAGCGGCGACATTACCTGGCAATTCCTTCTGGAAGCCATGGCGCTCACCGGAGTCGGTGGTGTGCTCGCGCTCGTCCTAGTGAATGGGCTTGTGCTGCTGGTGCGTGTCACGCTGCACTGGCCCGGAAGCGTGCCAGCGTGGGCCATTGCTGCTGGACTCATCGTGAGCATCAAGGTCGGGCTGATCTTTGGCGTGTGGCCGGCAATGAAGGCGGCGAAACTCGATCCCGTCGAGGCTCTGCGCTACGAATAGTGCGACGCTCTTCTTTTCTTAACTTTCAACAAAAACTCAGCGGACGCCTACTTGAGTAACGCGGCGGACTTTACGTTGCCGGAGGTGTGTTCACCCGAGCGCCCGGCTGCAGTCTGCGCGGCCCCGCCGGGCCAGGTGACGTCGAGCGCCAGCTCGTGCCGAATGAGCAGCTTGGCGCGGCGCGTAATGTGCACAGCCATCGTGTTTTCGCTGTCACCGCGCGTTTCCGCGAAGCCCTCTTTTTCCAACTGCAAGCTCCGGTCCGCTTTGTACAGCGCCACGCGGAATTGATGTGGTCCCGCGGCGAGCGTGTGTTCGAAATGCACCGGCTGGCCTTTCTTCTCTTCCGCTAAATTTACCGAGAAGAGCAATTCGCGATCCGCGAAAACAATCACCGTGCCTTCACGAACCGCTGAAGTAATTTCAATTTGCAGGCTGGAATGGGGAGCAGCTGCGGGTTGGTTGACTGGAGACGAAGAGGGAAGAGCTGTAACAAGCGTTTTCGATGAGGAGTTCCGCAAAGGATGCTTTTCGTGAGCGCGGGAATTTTTCGCGGAACGATTTAGCCGCGCATTCTTCCGTTCATCTGCCGGTGACGACGCGTCAGCTGTGAGAACGGGCGCCACGTCTTGCGATGTGTGCATCAACGCTTCCGGCGGCAGCGCCAGCGAAAAACGAACACCCGCGGGAGGTGGAGGCACAGCAAGCCGGGCGCGGACGGAGCGCATCGCCGGAACGCTGAGCGCCAGCAAGAGACAAGCGGCCGCCGCGATCAAGATATCCTGCGGGCGCGTCGGCCTCGACCACCAGGATCTCTTTTTGATTTTGGCAGCAGCCGCTTGCGAGCTGGCCCGCGCGAGCGGGTACAGGGCAGACGCCAGCTCTTCGCAGGAAGCAAAGCGGTCCCCGGGATTCTTCGAGAGGCAACGGGCCACGATGCGATCGAGCGCTGCCGGAACCGCCGGATTGCGCCGTGACGGCGGCTCTGGAGCGGCCCGCAAAATCTGCGCGCAGACGGCCGCGATGGAACTTCCATCAAAGGGGCGCGCCCCGGTCAGCATTTGATACAGAACAATGCCGAGTGCGAATTGATCCGAGCGGGCGTCCTGCGGCTGGCCCTGGATTTGTTCCGGCGCCAGGTACGCTGGCGTGCCCAGCAGCCTGCCCGAGCCGGAAATCTGCGAGGCGTAACGCGCGATGCCAAAGTCGCCGAGTTTTACTTTGTTCTCCGGCGTCACAAGAATGTTCCCGGGCTTGACGTCACCGTGGAGAATTCCGGCGCGGTGAGCCAGTGCCAGCGCATTGGCCAGATCGGCCGCCCAGGCGCAGGCCCGCTGCGGCGTCAGCGTGGACGGATCGAGATGGTGCTCCAGCGTCTTGCCGGCGACGTATTCCATCACCAGGAACGGCGTGCCCTGCTCGTCGATGCCCACGTCGTAAAGCTGCACGATGGAAGGATTGGAGAGCTGGCCGATGATTTGCGCCTCGCGCAGGAATTGCTGCTCCTGGCCTTCGCCAAAGCCATTGACAAAAGTCTTGAGGGCCACGACGCGGCCAATGACGTTGTCGCGCGCCATTTCAACGCGGCTGGTGGCGCCGGAGCCGAGAGGCTCGATGCTTTCGTAGCGGCCTTTTTGCAGTGTAATCATCAGGCAGAGCGCAGCAACCGCGCTGCGCGGTCACGCAAGCCGTGTCCATTTCCGTTGGATTGCGTCACGGGAACCGGAGTCTCTTTGCGGCGCGCCAGCGGATACAGTTCTTCCGCGAGAGCTTCGGCCGGTGCATACCGGGCTGCGGGATCTTTCGCCAGGCAACGCGCTACGATGCCGTCGAAGTTCGACGGCACGGATGGATTCGCGTGCGACGGCGGCAGCGGCGTCGAAGAAAGAACGCGGCTGCAAATGGCCTGGAGGGAGTCCGCGTCGAAAGGACGCTTGCCCGTCACCATCTCGTAAAGAACGACGCCGAGAGAAAAAAGATCGGAACGCGCATCCTGGGGTTTGCCCAGGATTTGCTCCGGGCACCAGTAAGCAGGCGTGCCCACAAGCGGCGTCGCCTTGGAATCGTGGCTGGCGAGCCGCGCCATTCCAAAGTCCATCAATTTCACGCGGCCCTCATCGGTGATGAGTATGTTCCCGGGCTTGACGTCGCCATGAATCACGCCTTTGCGGTGCGCCACACCGAGCGCGCAAGCCGCGTCCGCTGCCCAGGCGCAAGCTCTTGGATAGGGAACGCTGCCTTTATCCAGAATGCGATCGAGGGGCTGGCCTTCCAAATATTCCATGACGAGATAGGGCGTCTGCGTGGCTTCGTCAATGCCCATGTCGTGAAGCGTGATGATGGAAGGATGCGAGAGCTGGCCAACGACGCGCGCTTCCTGAATAAAGCGCTGGCGCGCTTCGCCACTGGCCAATTCCTTGGGGAACAGCTTGATGGCCACCAGGCGCCCGATCATGGGATCGTGGGCGCGTGCCACACGGCCATGAGCGCCGGTGCCGATGATTTCTAGAATTTCGTAGCGTCCGATTTGCACGGGGACCACTCCCTCAGACCGCTAAATTTGGAATACACGGAATAGTGAGGGAAGCCGGTGTTCTCTCAAATGAAGCAAGCGTCCTGTTTCGCACGGTACGAACGTACTAGGAGAAAAATGGCTCTAAACCCTTTGTTTTCAGTAGCTAATCAAGCAGAACGCATTTGAGTACGGTTTTCGGCCAGCCGAATCATCGTTGAGGAGACTGGCTGCGTAGAGACGCCAGAGATGGTGAAGAGTTCAATCGCGCGGGGAAATCGCGAATAAAAGATTTCATCGCCGGATGCCAGAATCCGTTGAAGCCGAAGAAATACATTTCTTTCATGGCTTGTTCCGCGGACCACTTTTCGAAAGTCATGCGATAGGTAGCGACGAAAACTCCGGTGCGATCATCGCCGAAGCGGCAGTGGACGAAAACCTTCTGGCCTGGTTCGCCGCGAAACAGCGACAAAAACTGAACCACCTGTTCGTCGGTTGGAGGAGACCAGCCGCTCACGGGGATGGGTACAAAGCGCATTCCAAGTGACTCGGCGCGATTGCGTTCCCAAGTGACTTTTTCTTGATCTTCGCCGCGAAGATCGACAATCGTGGTGACGCCCAGCAGTTTCAGTTCAGAGAGGCCCGTTTCTTTGGGTTGTGCGCCACGGTAGAGAGAGTCAGTGATTTTGCCGGCGTTGTGCACACCGGCGATCTGCAGTTTTTGCCCGAAGGCACGTGGCGTGAGCGAAGGAGCGGAAGCGGGCGCAGCGGTTTGCGCGAAAATACGAAGCGGAAGGAAGAGAAAGAGGGCAAACGTTGGCAGAGTGCGCTGCATATTCAATAGGATGCAGAGAATGTGGCGCGAAAGGCAAGGCGGCGAAAAGTATCGAAGAGGAAGCGGTCAAGTGGAAATCCGGTGGAAACCGCGTGGAAATCAGACCACTACAAATAGACGCAGTACGAAAACGTCAACCACATTTTGCGTTTTTCTCTTGACAGAATATTTTCTTCCGTTGATACTGCGAATCCAGATTCGGGGAACGTGGAAGCGCCAGACGGACCGGATCGGGGACGAAAAAAGTCCGTGTGGGCCAGGCCACGAGGCAGCCCGGGTTTTAAGCGAAAAAATCGAGCGCGAATACCTGCTCCGCGCCCGTAGTTCAGGCGGGGCACCCTGCTGTTAGGCTGAGTGCGAACCACCAGCCACTGGCAGAGCATTGGCGTTTCGCGCTGGAACTTGAGTACGACCGGAGTATGGTCGGCTTTTTTTTCGCTGCCCGCTTTCACGAACCAATCGAATCGGAAGATGCGCTAACTTCAGCCCAGACCCTGAAGCGAAGCGCGGCGCCTCTGCGGGACGCAGAGGGAGTAAAATAATAGGGTTCCCTCCGCGAGCGGGAACCCTGGAGCGCGGAGGGACGGATGGCCACAGTGAAACATGCATTGAACGGAAAATCCCTGGCGACGGATACGGCCGAGAAGACGGCAGTCAGCACTGGGAAAGGTCTGGCCTTTGAACGGTTCTTTACGGATGGGAAGAAGTCTCCCTTCGACGCCGTCGAATGGGAAAAGCGTACCGCGCTAATCGGGAACGAAAAAGGGGTGACGATCTTCCGCCAGGAAGACGTGGAAGTGCCCAAGATCTGGTCGCAGACGGCCACCAACATTGTCACCAGCAAATATTTCCATGGCAAGCCCGGGACGCCCCAGCGCGAAGGATCGGTGAGGCAACTGATCGGGCGCGTGGTAAATACCATCGTGCGATGGGGCCAAGAGGGCGGGTATTTTGCCGATGCGGCGTCGCGGGATGCTTTTCGCGATGAGCTGACGCACCTCCTCGTCGAGCAGAAGATGGCGTTCAACTCCCCGGTGTGGTTCAACGTGGGCGTGCAGCCGAAGCCGCAGTGCTCGGCGTGCTTCATCAATTCGGTCAGCGACAACATGGAATCGATCATGGGGCTGACGCGGACCGAAGGAATGCTCTTCAAGTGGGGCTCGGGCACGGGGACGAACTTTTCGACGCTGCGCGGAAGCCGTGAAACGCTGAGCGGCGGCGGGATTGCGTCCGGGCCGGTCAGCTTCATGAAGGGCTTCGATGCGTTCGCGGGCGTGATCAAGAGCGGCGGAAAAACGCGGCGCGCGGCGAAGATGGTCATTCTGAACATCGATCATCCGGATATCGTGGAATTCATCGAATGCAAGATGAAGGAAGAGCACAAGGCGCACGTGCTGATCGAACAGGGCTACGACAGCTCGATCGACGGTGACGCGTATGCTTCGATTTTCTTCCAGAATGCGAACCACTCGGTGCGCGTGACGGACGACTTCATGCGCGCGGTGGTCGAAGATAAAGATTGGTGGACGAAGAACGTCACCGACGGGCAGCCGGCGGAGAAACTGCGCGCGCGCGACCTGATGATGAAGATTGCGGATTCGACCTGGCACTGCGGCGATCCCGGGATGCAGTACGACACGACGGTGAACCGCTGGCACACTTCGAAAAACACGGCGCGAATCAACGCCAGTAACCCGTGCTCGGAATACATGTTCCTGGATGACACGGCGTGCAACCTGGCTTCGCTGAACTTGATGAAGTACGTCAACGCCAGCGGACAGTTTGATGTGCCGGCGTTCAAACATGCGGTGGACGTGACCATCACGGCGCAGGAAATCCTCGTGGACAACGCGAGTTATCCGACAGACAAGATTAAGGAGAATTCGCATAACTTCCGGCCGCTCGGGCTGGGCTACGCCAATCTCGGCGCGCTGCTGATGTCCATGGCGCTGCCGTATGACTCACCGGAGGGACGGGACGTGGCCGGCGCAATCACCGCGCTGATGTGCGGGGAAGCGTACGCGCAGTCGTCGGAGATTGCGGAGCGCATGGGACCGTTCCCGGGCTACGACGTGAATAGGGAGCCGATGCTGGACGTGATTCGCATGCACCGTGACGCGATGCGCGGGATCCAGCCGGAACACGTGCAGACGGAATTGTTCCTGGGCGCGCAGGAAGCGTGGGACACCGCGCTGGCGCACGGCGAAAAGTACGGTTACAAGAATTCGCAGGTGACCGTGCTGGCGCCTACCGGCACGATCGGCTTCATGATGGATTGCGACACCACGGGAATCGAGCCGGACCTGGCGCTGGTGAAGTACAAGAAACTGGTAGGCGGCGGGTTGATCAAGATCGTGAACAACACCGTGCCGCAGGCGCTGATGAAGCTGAGCTACACGCCGGAACAAACCAGCGAAATCGTTTCCTACATCGACAAGAACGGAAAGATCGAAGGCGCTCCGCACCTGAAGGAAGAAGACTTGCCGGTATTCGATTGTTCGCTGGCGCCGCAGGGCGGCGGGCGCTCGATTACCTGGACGGGGCACGTAAAGATGATGGCGGCGGCGCAGCCGTTCCTGTCGGGCGCGATTTCGAAAACCATCAACATGCCGGAGGAATCGACCGTCGAAGACATCATGAACGCGTATATTGAATCGTGGAACCTGGGGCTGAAGGCCGTGGCCATCTACCGCGACAATTCCAAGCGTTCGCAGCCACTGAATGCCGGCGGAAAGAAAGAAGAGAAGAAAGCCGAGCCAGCAGCGGCAACGACCAACCTTGAGCCAACGCAACGCGAGCTCTTCGCGCGAGCGGTGCGCGAGAAAATGCCGGTTGAGCGCGCATCTGTGACGCACAAATTCAGCGTGGGCGGGCACGAAGGCTACATCACCGTAGGCATGTACGAGGACAATCGTCCCGGCGAGATTTTCATCAAGATGTCCAAGGAAGGCTCGACGCTCTCCGGCGTGATGGACGGACTGGCGCTAACCATTTCTCTGGGCTTGCAGTACGGCGTGCCTCTGAAAGTGTTTGTGGACAAGCTGCTGAACACGCGGTTTGAGCCATCCGGCATTACCGCGAACCCGAACATTCGGTTTGTCTCATCGGTGCTGGATTACATCGCGCGGTGGCTGGGCGGACGATTCATTTCCGCAGAGTACTTGAAGTTGAACGGCGAACAGACGACGGCACAAGTTCACGCTCCTCAAATTGTGTTATCTCCAGCAGTGGGCAGTGGAGCAAATTGGGTGCCTGAGCCGCTATTGAAACCAACAAACGCGCATGAAGGCGCGCCGGCATGCAGTGAGTGCGGCATGCTGATGGTGCCGAACGGCGCTTGCTACAAGTGCGAAAACTGCGGCAGCACGAGCGGCTGCAGCTGAGCTGCAAAGGAGCGACGAGAACACCAGAGCGATGAGCGCCCTCCCCTCCGGCTCAGGAGTAGCAGCACGGCTGGCCCCGGCAAAGCCCAAGAGCCGCGGGTTTCTTCATATCGTGAGACACGGGGCGGGACCTCATGCAATTTACGTTGTGACGTATCACCGGCTGGGCAACGACGGCCTGCCGGCCCTGGATAATCATCAGGAGCGCAAAGAACGCGCTTCGGTTCCTTCAGCCTCAGTCTCAGTCTCGTCGACTCCGCACTCCTCGGCTCAGGCCCGGGCAAGCGCGACAACTGCGCCGCCAAAGCCGGTGCTTGCGGAAGGCGCACACGCGCTGATCGAATTGCTCGAACGTATCGGCGTGGACTTTCGGCTGGACGAAGCGCGCGGCGCGCTGGAAGATATCCTTCGACTCGGCTCAGCTAACATCCCCGATCTGTGGCTCAGCGACGAAGAGATACTCGAGAAGGGCCTCGTGGAGCCGTGATCCGTGACCCACGGAGGTCGGCGCTACGAGCGATCCACGGCTGGGTGACGCTTTTCTGGAGCATCTGGGCACCCAATGGGCCTGTGAACCACATGCTGTCGACGTCCCAGAGGACGGCGGCGAGCCCGGTTGACTGCGAGGATGCGATTCCTCTGGAGAGTGATTCTAGGGCCAGGCGCCCACCGATGATGGAGGCCCATGGTAAAGGCAGCGAGAGCGGCGGCCGCAATCAGCAGCCGCTTTGCGAAGGAACGACGAAGAGAGGATTCGGACATGAGTGCCTCTTAGCGCCGGGTCTTTGTGGCTGTGGTCACAGGTGCGAAGCGCTACAGGGATAGAGGCCACAATTGAGGGAAAAGTTCCCGACTGGCAATGGGCTCGAAGGATCTCACTCGCGATTACCGTGGGCGGGGACGGAGAGGCGGGCGGGCAGTGAGGGAGCGGGGGCGCATGCGGAAGCGCGGGCCGAGGGGCGGAGGGACATTACGCAGGAATTCGCCGCAGCAGGGGCAGCGGCCTTCGCTTCCAATAGGAGTAGTGGCATCAGCGCGAAGCCAGTGACCGCGGGCTTCGCACAGCGGATTGATACACTGCACCGTGAAGCCGGGCAAATATTGCATTTTCTCTCCCCCAGAAGCCGCAAGCTCAGTGGATCAAGGTGCGACGGATTTCAGGCGGCACCTGAAAGACCTTGAGCTCCCCTTGGCGGCCAGGACAATCTGTGAAAAAGGCCCGGATACGCCCCACAAAATTCGCAGGGTTAATGTTTCGCAAAAAATGCTCAGCGCAAACAAACTTGATGGCGGGGATTGTGCCGCGAGCGGACTGTGGTGTCAAGAGAAAAGGCTACAAGATATTGTGGTAAGGTTGTGGAAAGTCGCGGTGGGTTAATTCTGCCGCGGACTGAGGAACGCGGGTCAATCGAACCAAGGGGCGGACCGGCAGGGAAATCGACGGTACGCTTCCCGCGTATTAAGAGTAGTGGTTGTGCGGCTCGGCCTTTTGCGAATGAGCCGCAGACGGAGAGAAAATGCCAACGACAACAAGATTCGATCTGGGCGGCGGTGGATTGCCGTCGATGCCAAACCTCGGGGGGGCTGGGAGAAGAATACTGCAACTCGGGATATTGGTGGTGGTAATCATCGTGTTGATGGCGAGCACCACTTCCATTCCGACCGGGAACGTGGGCGTGCTGACGCTATTCGGGCGCGTGACGGGCGAGACGCTTCCGGAAGGGATTCACCTAATCAACCCGTTGAAGTCCGTCCAGAAGCTTTCTGTACAGACGCAGTCGCTCAAGGAAAGCGCCAATGTCCCTTCCAATGAAGGACTGATCCTGGCCTTGGATACTTCTCTGTTGTTCCGCCTGGATAAGAGCAAGGCCTCGTACGTCTATCAGACTATGGGAGAGCCCTATGTTGAGAAGGTCGTGGAACCGACGTTACGCGCGGCGATTCGCGCGGCTACTTCCGCGCACTCCGCGAACGCCCTGTACACGAATGCTCGCGAATTGGTGCAGGCGCAAATCCAAGATGAGCTGACCAAGGAACTCGCGCCGCGTGGTGTAATCGTGGAAAACGTGCTGCTGCGCGATGTGCAACTGCCGGCGATGCTCAAAGGTTCGATCGAAGCCAAGCAGCAGGCCGAGCAGGACGCGCTCCGAATGAGTTTCATCTTGCAGAAGGAAAAGCAGGAAGCGGAGCGGAAACGCATCGAGGCCCAAGGCATCGCGGACTTCCAGAAGATCGTAGCCACCGGGATCAGCGCGCAACTGCTGGAATGGAAGGGGATCGAAGCCACAGAGAAGCTGGCGGCGAGTTCCAATGCCAAGGTCGTGATTATCGGCAATCCGAAGAACGGGTTGCCACTGGTGCTGGAACCAAGGTAAACGGACCAAAGGGGGCTCCGCCCATTCTGGGTGGGGGGCAGCAGTCAACCAAGCGGAGAGTTTGAGGAGTACGAAGATTTTCGTTGACAATACGAAAGTCTTCGTATTAAGCTCCCGCGCATGTTCAACGAACAGCCACAAAAGCCAACCGCGTCTGAGCTGGAAATCCTGCGGGTGCTGTGGGAGCGTGGGCCTTCCACGGTCCGCGACGTCCACGAAGCGCTGCGCGAAAAGAAGGACCTCGGCTACACGACAGTCCTAAAATTGCTGCAAATCATGACCGCCAAAGGCACCGTGCGCAGAAACGAAGAGCAACGGGCACACGTTTATGAGGCATGCCAGCCTGCGACGGAGACCAAGCGCCAACTCGTCGGCGACGTCCTGCAGCGGGTGTTCGAGGGCTCGGCAAGCGAATTGATGATCCACGCGCTGGAGGGCCGACGAACGTCCAAGGAAGAGCTACATGAGCTGCGGCGTCTTCTGGACGAGTACGAGGGGAGAAACCGATGAGCAACTTCGCGAATTGGATTTCGCCGGAGATCTTGCGGACGCTCGGCTGGACGCTGTTGCACTTCCTGTGGCAAGGGGCGGGGCTGGCGGCGCTGTTCGCGGTGGCGGCAGCGGTTTGCCGAAGCGCATCGGCGCGTTACGCGCTGGCGGTGAGCGCGCTGGTATTGATGATGGTATCGCCAGTGGTCACATTCACGTGGCTGCGGGCGCAAGGGAATCCGGCCGCACAGACTGGGGCGGAAGGAGCCTTGACGTGGGCGAGACCGTCCACCCAACACGCGACCGCGCTGTCAGGCTCCCGCGCCCCTGTCGCCGAGTCCGGGGCTGCAGAGGCGAAAGAGATGTTGTGGCTGGTGGAGGCGTGGTTCCTGGGCGTGCTCTTGCTAAGCCTGAGGACGGCGGGCGGGCTAATTTTGATCGAGAGAATGCGGCAAAGAGAGATCAAGCCTGTGGGAGCGGAGCTGTACGCGAAATGCGTGGCGCTGCAACGGAGAATGGGACTCGACCGCGTGATTCGCTATTGCGAGTGCCACCGGCTGGACGCGCCGGCAGTTCTGGGATGGTTTCGCCCCGTGGTGCTGCTGCCGGTGAGGGCACTGACAGGCCTGACGGAAGCGCAGATCGAAGCGGTCATCGCGCACGAGTTGGCGCATATTCGCAGACTCGATTGCTTCGTGAACCTTTTCCAGATTGCCACGGAAACGCTGCTGTTCTATCACCCGGGCGTGTGGTGGGTGAGCCGGCGGATTCGCGCCGAGCGCGAGAACTGCTGCGACGACGAGGCGATTGTCGTTTGTGGCGACGCCGTGAATTACGCGCGGGCGCTCACCCTGATGGAAGAATGGCGGACGGCTCCCGCATTGATGATGGCGGCCAATCGCGGACCGCTTGCAGAACGCGTGATGCGTCTGCTTGGATGGAATGGAGCTGCTGGAAGAATTCGCGTGGCAGGACTGGCGGGCAGTTTCGTATGCCTGGTGGGAGCGCTGTTGGCGGGCAACGCGTTTCTGGGAATCGCGCATGCGGCGTTGGGAGCAGGTGCGTCTCCGAATCAGGAACAGAAGAGCAGCAGCGTGATTGTCGTGAAGCCGGAAACGACTGCGCCTAAGGCACGCACCGCGCAAGCCGCGAAACCTGCGCCTGCCCCAACGGCTCAAGCCGCACCAAAGCCGCAAACTAACCCGGGCAGCGAGCCGCAGACGACGAGCGATGGCAAGAAGCAATCGTACATCGACGCGATGGCGGCGGCGGGTATCAAGATCACGGACGTGGACGAACTTATCGCCCTGAAGATTCAGGGCGTGACGCCGGAGTACGTCAAGGGCATGCACGACCTCGGATTACAACCCAACGCGGAAGAACTTATCGGGATGAAAGTGCAGGGCATCACGGCGGAATACATTAGCGAGATGCGGAAGTACTTCTCCAACTTGAATGTCGAGGATTCCATTGGAATGAAAGTGCAGGGAGTGACGCCCGAATATATCCGAGGATTCCACGACCTGGGCTCGCAGCCGAGTGCCGAGGACCTCATTGGATTAAAGGTGCAAGGCGTGACACCGGATTACGTGAAGGAAATGCGGGCCACCGGGCTTAAACCCGGTACGGACGAGCTGATTGGAATGAAAGTGCAAGGGATCACGCCGGAGTACGTGAAGCTGATGCACGCGGCGGGCTTCAAGGACCTGGATTGCGACGAGTTGATCGGCGCGAAAGTACAGGGGATTACGCCAGAGTTCATCGAGAAGGCGCGGAAGCACGGATTCCAGAACCTGACGCTGGACAAACTGATGGCGCTCAAGCACGCAGACATTTTGTGATCTTCGCGGGAAATGAGGAGAGGAGCAGGTCCCATGAGTCTGAAACGAACGATTGGTTTAATTCTGGTAATCGCGGGAGTGATTCTGGGAGTCGCGAAGGCGCTTGGGAGCGAGCCGCAGAGCGGCGATTGGACCATCCGGCGCTCGGAAATTCCGGGCAAAGTAGAGTTTTCCTTGGTGGATTCGCGCGCCGGACATCACTTTCATACTAGTTCGGACTGGCCGGCGAGCGATTTTTCGGGACTGGATTTTTCCAAGGCGGGGCGGCAGGAAGTTCATTTCACGATCGCGCGAGACGCCGGCAAATTTGAGTGCGAGGGATTTGTGCGCGACGGCGAAGGCGCGGGGTTGTTTCATTTCATGGCCGATGCAAAATATGCGCAGGAGATGAAGGCGCTCGGTTTCGACAGGATTGATGAAGACAGACAGTGGGAGATGGCCATCCATGACGTCAGCCTGAAATTTGCCCGGGACATCAAGGCGCAGAACCTGCAGGGGCTGGACACGGACAAACTCATTGCTTTCAAAATTCACGGGGTGACGCCCGAGTTCATTGCAGGCATTCGCTCAGCGGGTGTGAATGTTTCAGACAGCGACAAACTGATTGCATTTCGCATTCATGGCGTGTCGCCGGAGTTTATCGCGGGGATTCGCGCGGCTGGGCTGAATATCACGGATAGCGATAAACTCATCGCCTTCCGCATTCACGGAGTGACGCCGGAAATGGTGAGCAGCCTCAAACAAACCGGTTATGAGCCGGATGCGGACAGACTTATCGCGATGAGAATTCATGGGGCGACGCCGGAGTGGGTGGCCGAATTGAAGAAACAAGGTTACGACCACGTGGATCTCGACAAGCTCATCGCGTTCCGGATTCATGGGGTGTCGCCGGATTTTATCGGCCAGCTCCAGAAGCTGGGGTACTCACATCCGGAACCGGACCAACTGATAGCCATGCGCATTCATGGAGTGACGGCCGGCTTCATTAGCGGGCTACAGTCGCGCGGGATGAAAAACCTGACGATCGATCAGCTTGTGAGCCTCAAGATTCACGGAATTGATTGAGGGGCTCGAGCCGCTGAAGCTTAAGGCTTAGGTGTGGTTTCCGAACTTTCCTGAGCCGCAGGCAGGGCCGCCAGCTTGGCTTTCAATTGCTCGATCTCTTGCTGTTTATCGCTGATTTGCTGTTTAAGGGCATCCAGTTTCTGTTTCCCTGCAGTGTTCTTCGCGTAATCGGGACTGGAATAGACTGAGTCCTGATCCAATTGATATTCGCGCTGGAGCAGGTCGAGATCGCTCAGCGCTTCCTTGATCTTCTCCTTTACCGCGGCGCGCTCCTTACGCGCATCGTCTTCTGAAGAAGTCTTGGAGCTTTCCGCAGGCGCATTTGCCGCGCCGGGGGCCGACTGCGCCGGCGTCTGCGGAGTACCGGGTATTCTAAGTTGGTCGGCGGCGGCGCTCTGCACATCACCCTTCTTAACCTCCAGGTTTTCGTCCGTGATGACCTTGGTGGGTTTTTCGGAGTTCTTCTTCTGCGCGCGCGCCCGGCGGGCGGCTTCCGCGACGGACTGAGAATCCTGCGATTGAGCAAAAGCAACTGCGGGAAGAAGGGTTGCCGACAGTACGACCGGCAGAGCAAGGCGCAATGTGGTTCGGCAAAACATAGTGCTACTCCTCATGACAATCAAAGATGGATTAATTCTCAACATACGCCGGCCGAGCGGGAATGACAATCCGAAGTGTCAAAACGACGCGAATATGCAAACGCAGTGAGCTAGGAATCCATCAACGGCCCGCCGCTGTGAACTGCGCTGATGAAATCTCGCGAAACGAAAAGTGTGTCTGCAGGTTCTTCACCGGCTGGCCATTCGCCTCAGCGTAGGGATAGATAAAGTAATTCAAGGGTTCGCTCTTCTGGTCGGGCGACAGCCGGATATCGCGGCCGTAGGTAAAAAAAACGCGATTGGCGTCGTGCGCGCCGAAGAAGAAGTCGCGCTTGGCGGGATTCTTCCAGGCTTCCGAAGCATCCACAGGAACCCAGCCGACACTCGAGAGATAGAACTCAGCCCAGCAGTGGTAACCAGCGATGTCGCCTTCGGTCTTGTTTTCGGGCAGCGGGAAGCCGATTTCAAACCGCGCGGGGATTCCGGAGGAACGCATCATGCCGATGAAAAGGGAGTGAAAATCCGTGCAGTTACCGCGTTTTGAAGTGCAGGCCCAGAGGGCATCGCCACGGCCCCAGTCTTCGCCGGATTTGTCATAGCGCATGGTGGCGAGCACGTAATCGTAGATGTGCCGGGCCTTTTGGATTGGAGTCGTATCACCGGCGGTGTGTTCTCTGGCAAGCTCGGCGATTGGGCCGTTCAGCGGGACGAGTTTGTCAGGTTCGAGGTAACGTTGCAGATCCGGATCGCGGGGCGCAAGGGCAGCGCCGTTCTGCAGTGCAGCTGCGTCCAGAACAACCCTGTGCTCACGCCGAACGGCAGTGAATCGCAACACTACATCAAATCCAGCAGCCGATTGCTGCATTGTCGGCGTGAAGGCCGCAAAGGCATTCCCGTATTCGGGATCGTGGCCCCAGACGTGGCTCGCGGCGCTACCGACACGCAAGCCGCGAATGTCCTGGTAGCCATCGGCCTGTGGCAATGGAATCCAAAGATGGGTTGGGCCACCGGAATCTGCATTAGCGGGAACATGCACCTGATACGTGAATGCAAACGAACGCGCGGGCACCGCTCCGCTCGGTTCCGCGGCAGTCGCATGGCCCCGATGGACTGCAACAACGGCAAGCACCACTAAACTGAGAATCAGCGAGAGCGCGAGGCGGAAGCGAGTCATGTCAGGACTCCTGCATGGAAGGTAAGGCCCGGAATAGCGCCCATACGATTATACTGGATTGAGAAATTAAGCAACTGCCATGCCCGGGGGCGAAGGAATTGCTGAATCACAAAATGATCCTTTTGTTTGCGCTGGCAACCAGCATGTGGGCGGAGAGAGTCTCCGCTCAGGCGCCCGAGACTGAAGGGCAAACACCAACGTCAACCGTTGTCGCTCCCGGAGGCAAGAGTCAGACCGAGGAACGAATGCAGCAGCACCGCTTCTGGGACAGGAAGAATGCCTGGTTGTTTGCCGGCGTCGGAGCGGCGCGGACGTTTGATTATTTTTCAACGTTGAATTTGAGGCGGCGAGGGGACCAGGAAATCCTGGTGACCAACGATCTGGTGGATAATCACGCGGCGTTTGCAGTGGTCGAAGCCGCGGGGACTGGCGTTTCGATCGGAGCGTCATATTTGTTCCATCATTACGGCCATCACAAACTGGAGCGCTGGACTTCCATCGTGCACTTTGGACTGGCGACATCGGGCGCGGTGCGAAACTACTGCCTCAAGACGACTCATCCGAGAAGCACTCCGTAGCTGCATGCATCGCGCGCGCAGAAGAAACGCAGCGCTGTACCATCCGTCTAACTCAATGTGATGAAATCTTGCAGTGCGAATAACTGTCCGGCACACACGCGCCGCGTGAGCTTGGCAGAGACTGCGCGGAAAGTAGCGTTTACAAGTTGGCGAGGTGCTCTTGTGCGACGGCGGCTGTCCCGTTTCGCGCTGATCCTTTGCGCGAGTCTGTGTTTCGTGGCGGCGTCGCGCGGCTCTTCAGTACCCACGCCTTCTGCGCATGCGGAAACGCAGGCGGCATTGAAGTCGCCGCAGCAAACCGGTTCATCGCAGAGTTTGCCTTCGGGATCGAAGACTGCGGAACAGACCAGGACCGAACAATACACGCTTTCGCATGAGCGACAGGCCAAGGCTGTGGCGTACTCGCGGGCGGGCTACACGCTTTACTTCCTATCGTATTTTCTTGGCGGGCTTTTCCTTTTTCTGATCCTCCGGCTGGGCTGGGCCGCAAAGTTTCGGGACATCGCGGAAAGGGCCAGCGACAAGAAATGGATCCAAGCATTCGTTTTCGTGCCGCTTCTCTTCGTGACGCTCGACGTTCTGGACCTGCCTGTGCACGCGTATTGGCATTCGCTTTCGTTGCATTACGAACAGTCCATTCAAGGCTGGGGCTCGTGGTTTTGGGATTGGACCAAGGGAGAGTGCCTAAGTTTGGCATTTGGAATCGTTCTGGTCTTGATCCTGTTTGCCGTAATGCGGCGCAGCCCCCGGCGCTGGTGGCTGTATTTCTGGTTTCCTGCCGTCCTGATTCTTCTCGGACTCATCGTGATCACTCCCTTGGTCATCGATCCGCTGTTCAACAAATTTGAGCCACTGAGCAAAGAGCATCCAGATCTGGTCGCCGCTATTGAGAAACTCACGAAACATGCGGGCGTTCCCATTCCGCCGGACCGCGTGTTCCTGATGGCAGCGAGCAAGAAAACGAATGCTATTAACGCATATGTGACAGGATTGGGAGCGTCGAAGCGGGTGGTGATTTGGGATACCACGATTCAAAAGACTTCCAACGATGAATGCCTGTTCATTGTGGGACATGAGCTCGGCCACTACGTCCTAGGACACGTTCGCCAGGGCTTTTTGACGGGAGCAGCCGGGTTGCTATTGGCGCTCTACTTCCTCTTTCGAGGCCTGCATTGGGCGCTGCATCGCTGGGGCAAGGATTGGAAGCTCTACGGGCAGGAAGATTGGGCTTCGCTAGCGGTGCTGCTCTTGCTTCTGCAAGTGCTGCTGTTCGTTTCTTCGCCGATCATCAACGGGTATAGCCGCATGCAGGAACATGCCGCGGACGTTTACGGACTGGAAGTGATCCACCGACTGGTCCCGAATTCGGCTGAGGTGGCCGCGCACGCGTTCCAGGTTCTTGGAGAGCTGGATCTTGCGGATCCCAATCCGCCGCCGCTTATCACCTTCTGGCTCTATTCGCATCCGCCGTTGGCGGACCGCTTGGTGTTCGCGCATGCGTACGATCCCTGGTCAAAAGGGGAATCGCCGAAGTACGTGAAGTAGCCGTGAGGAAGGCAGGACCCAGCTTAATTGGAAGCGTGGCGCGCCGATGGGTGATTGCGCGCAAAAGCAGCTACTTTGCTGCGGTTGCCACAAACGGCCATGGAACACCAGCGCCGGCGCCGGGTGCGCGAATTATCGTAGAAGAACATGCCGCAACCCGGATTGGCGCAGACTCGAAGGCGTGCGCGTGCGCCTTCGGCGACAATCTCTGCCCCGGACCGGGCCACGGCGGCGAGCAGCCAGTCGAGCCCGCCCTCTCTGGCCACAAATTCGATTTTCCAGGAATTGTCCTGACCGACGAGTTCGTCGTGCCCCTCAGTGATACGCAAGATTTCGTTTATGGGGGCGATCCATTCCGCGAGTATCCTTTGCTTGCGGATCATGGCCGCGAATACTTTGCGCAGGGCGCTTCCGAGCCGCCAGGCCTTCTGGAGTAGGGCTTGCGCAGCTTGCAGGTCGGACTGTGGCAGGCTCAGAAGGTGTGCTCCGCGCTCGGATGAGACTATATCGGTCGACTCCAGAAAGAGGATTAAACGTTCCCAGGACAGGTTTGCGTTTAAAGGAGTTGCGTTGGCAAAATCGACGGAGAGCCGCCCACCCAGCAACGGCAGCCGAGAGTCAGTGGAAGGCATTGGGGGCCTCGTTAAGGGAAACGCGCAAGCCGAGCCGGTTTAACCTTGGATAACCGCTGAAGACTATCATAACGGTTAGAACGTGAAAAGGCCTCCCTGCTCATGACTAGCCAGTAACTTTTTCCGGGCAGAAGGATCAGATATGATGGCGGTAGGGATATGACACTCATGAAACGGCTTCCGGAAGGCATCGTCCTCATTACGTTTACCCTAGTGTCCGCGCTGGTCCTGGTTCGTTCGCAGGCGAAGGCTTCTTCTGGGACCTCGGAGACGGCCCGCACGCCGGTAGTCGTCGAGCTATTCACATCTGAAGGATGCTCCAGTTGTCCACCAGCGGACGCTTTGCTGGCGCGACTGGACGGGGCCCAGCTAAACGGGAACGTGCAGTTGATCGCGCTGGAAGAACACGTCGACTATTGGAACGATTTGGGTTGGACCGACCCTTTCTCTTCGCGAGACTGGACGTCGCGGCAAAATGCTTACGCCGGTGTTCTCGCCAACCGCAACCCTTACACACCGCAAATGGTTGTGGACGGGACCTTGGAATTCCTTGGCAGTCATCCGCAGAAAGCGCGGCAGGCGATTATGGAAGCCGCGGGCAAGCCAAAAGTGCCGGTGACCCTGGAGCAGCGTCCCGCAGGCAAAACCGGCGCGGAAGATTTTTCTGTGAAGGTGGGAAAACTCGAGGGAACCGCAAAACACGATGCAGCGGAAGTCTGGCTGGCCATTACGGAAACCGGATTGCACTCCGCGGTGACGCGGGGCGAGAACGCCGGCGAAGAGCTTCGCCATGCCTCCGTGGTGCGCACGATGCGCAAGATCGGCGAAGCGAAGGGTGACGGTGAGACTTCTTTCGCTGGAGACACCAGCGTTTCTCTGCAGAAGGAATGGAAGCGTGAGAATTTGAAGGCCGTTCTCCTTGTGCAAGAAAAAAAGAGCCGGCGGATTCTTGGCGCTGCGGAGATCCACATCGGACAACCAATCTAAGAGAGATTCGCCTCAATTTTGTGCCTTGCTCCCGGTGATCAGCGTTATCCCAGGAATCCAACCTTTTCAGGTACTATCTAGTCCGCTTGCGAGAGCGATTTGATCCAGATTGAGACTCTTTCCTTCGGTAAAATCTGTCTCAGCTGAGAGTCAAATCTGCTTACGGCGAATCAGCAAGCCCGTCAGACAGCATACGGGCTTGGATATTTTCTCGAGGTGATTGTTGGATTTCGAACCATTGGCACAACCTTCTTCCGCTCCCCCTCTTCAGGCTCCGCCTCCTGAAAGAATCCTCAGCAAAATCTTCCTGAACGAAAAGGGATTGCGCGGCGGCTGGCGCCTGCTGATTTATGCGGCCTTCGTGGCTGCGCTCGGATTCGGCGGTGGAACCGTCCTACAGCATTTTATTCATCCGATGCGCGGCGTCTTTTCTTTCGGCTATTCGCTTACCTATGAAGTGTTTTCTTTCTTGGTCATTTTTGGCGCCGCCTTGATCATGTCCAAAATCGAGGGGCGCCCTCCCGGCGTTTACGGTTTGCCGATGAAAGGAGCGTTCGGGAATTTATTCTGGCAAGGCTGTCTCATCGGGCTGATCGAAGTGTCAGCATTAATTGGATTGATCGCTGCGTTTGGCGGGTATTCCTTTGGAGTATTAGCTCTACACGGCAAAGATTTGCTGCGCTGGGGAATGCTGTGGGCAGTCTTCTTTGTTTTTGTGGGCCTGTTTGAGGAATTCTTGTTTCGGGGATACACGCAATACACGCTCGCGGACAGCATTGGTTTCTGGCCCGCGGCTATTGTGCTTTCGTGCTCGTTTGGAGCCGTTCACTTGGGGAATCCTGGCGAAGGCTGGGTGGGCGCGGCAGGCGTTGTAATGATCGGATTGGTTTTTGCTTTTGCTCTGCGGCGCGCCGGCAATCTTTGGCTGGTGGTTGGGTGGCACGCGAGTTTTGATTTCGGCGAGACATTCCTTTACTCCGTGCCGAACAGCGGCATCGTCTTCGAAGGGCACCTGTCGAATGCATCCTTGATGCAGGGCAAGGCGTGGCTTACAGGCGGAACGGTCGGCCCTGAAGGAAGCGTGTTCAGTTTTCTGACCATGGGAATTCTTGCGCTCGCGATTCATTTTCTTTATCCGATGAAGAAAACAGAGCCTGCACCGACCCAAGAAAACCAAGCTGCTTAGTGTGTGAGTTCCGAGGCGGGTACCAAGCGAACGCCTTGCGCCTGAGCTTGCGGCAGGACTTCGCGAAGAGCCTGCAGCGTCGCAACATGAGGATGTCCGATGGCCACGGCTTCGCCCTTCTCTCGCGCGCCGCGCAGCGCCAGTTCGAGTTGCTTGCGGACGGCAGCTACTTGGGTGACGTCGTCGAGGAAAGGAACGTTGCGGAAGGCGGAGCGAACTCCGAAGTCCTGCGCTGTATCATAGGCCACCGTTGCGGCGGTTGTGCGGCTGTCCAAATAGAAGAGGTGACGATCGCGCAATACCGGCATCAGTTCGTCCATCAGCGCGGCATCGGCGGTCGCCTGCGACCCTTGATGATTGTTGACGCCGGCGGCGTCCGGAACATTTTGCAGGAATCGATCGACCATCGCGGCAACTTCGGGCGCGGGCATGCCGGAACGCAGTTCCTGGGCCTCCGGCGTTTCGTTGGCGACCGATTGCATCGGCAGGTGAAGCATGACCTGGAACCCGCGGCGATGCGCTTCCTGCGCGATGTCTGGGGAGTGCTCGTGGTTTGGCAAAATGGAAA
>Ga0209472_1000275_pt1 | contig 31465 bp, 29 predicted proteins | sample GraSoiAngelo_130_FD_185887 | JGI IMG/M metagenome (GOLD analysis project Ga0209472, IMG submission 185887) | Grasslands soil microbial communities from the Angelo Coastal Reserve, California, USA - 14_0929_02_20cm (SPAdes) (version 2) | ecosystem: Environmental > Terrestrial > Soil > Grasslands ... | reverse complement strand
CCCTGGGGTACCGTGGGCGGGCGGATGGCCACGACCCACAGGCCCGCTTGCTGCAACTGCCGCTGTGCCGCAAGCGCGGCGGCGGGGCTGCCGAGCACCACCGGCTGGATGGGAGTGCCGGAGTCGGTGAGCGGCACCTGCGCCTCCTGCGCCTGTCTGCGAAAGCGCGCGGTGAGCGAGAGCACGCGCTCGCGCCGCCAGCTCTCGGTCTGCGCCAGCTCGAGCGCGCGGCGCGTGGCGGCCGCCACCGGCTGCGGCAGCGCGGTGGTGTAGACGTAGGTGCGCGCCGTCTGGATCAGGTACTCGATGAGATCGGCGCCGCCGGCCGCGAACGCGCCGAACGAGCCGAAGGCCTTGCCGAGCGTGCCGATGAGCACCGGCACCTGCTCGGCACCGAGGCCGAAGTGCTCGAGGGCGCCGCGTCCGCTCGCGCCCACGACACCAAGGCCGTGCGCGTCGTCGACCACGAGCCAGGCGTCGTGCGCGCGCGCGCTGCGCGCAAGCTGCGGGAGCGGGGCGAGATCCCCGTCCATGCTGAACACGCCGTCGGTGGCGATGAGCGCCGTGCGGGCAGCGTCGGCGCCGAGCAGCCGTGCGGCGGCCTGCGCATCGGCGTGGCGGTAGCGCCGCAGCCGTGCGCCCGACAGCAGCGCGCCGTCGATGAGGGATGCGTGGCTGAGGCGATCGAGCAGCACGCGCTCCCCGCGCCCCGCGAGCGCGCTCATCACCGCGAGGTTCGCCATGTAGCCGGTGGAAAAGAGCAGCGCGCGCTCGCGGCCGGTGAAGGCCGCCAGTTCCTCTTCCAGGCGCTGATGCTCGACGCCGTGGCCGGTGACCAGATGCGAGGCGCCGCTGCCGGCGCCGGTGCGCGCCGCGCACGCGCTCATGGCCGCGGCGGGCCCCGGGTGGTGCGCGAGACCCAGGTAGTCGTTGCTGCTGAAGTCGACGAGCTCACGCCCGCCGGCGAGTGTCACCACGCGACTGCCGGCGGCGGCGAACGCCTCGACCGTGGTGCGCGCGCGCGCGAGCTGCCGCTGCGCAAGCCGCGACAGCGCCGCCTCAAGTGCCGGTGCGGCTCGTTTCATGGCGAGCGGGCACCGGCAGCGTCAGCTCGCCGCGCAGGCCGCGCCGGGCGGCGCGGCCGGGAGGTCCTGCGTGTCGGGCGCGCGCGGCGCGCCCTCAGCGGCGAGTCCCAGCCGTGCCAGCAGCCGCCGGTCGCGCTCGATGTCGGGGTTGCCGGTGGTGAGCAGCTTCTCGCCGTGGAAGATGGAGTTCGCCCCGGCGAGAAAGCACAGCGCCTGCAGCTCATCGCTCATGCCCTCGCGTCCGGCCGACAGGCGCACGTGGGCGCGGGGCATCAGCAGCCGCGCGACCGCGACGGTGCGCACGAAGTCGAACGGATCGACGTCCGGGACGTGAGCGAGCGGGGTGCCGGGGACCCTCACCAGCTGGTTGATCGGCACGCTCTCGGGATGCGCGGGCAGATTCGCCAGCGTGCGCAGCAGTTCCGCGCGATCGGTGCTCGACTCGCCCATGCCGATGATGCCGCCGCAACACACCTTGAGTCCCGCCGCGCGCACCGCCGCGAGCGTGTCGAGCCGGTCCTGGTAGGTGCGCGTGGTGATGATCTCGGCGTAGTACTCGGCCGAGGTGTCGAGGTTGTGGTTATAGTAGTCGAGGCCCGCCGCCTTGAGCTGCGCGGCCTGCGCGCTCGTGAGCATCCCGAGCGTGGCGCAGCTCTCGAGCCCGAGGGCCCGCACCTCGCGCACCATCTGCACGATCACCTCGAGGTCGCGGGCCTTGGGGGAGCGGTAGGCCGCACCCATGCAGAAACGCGTCGCGCCCGCGGCCTTGGCGCGCGCCGCGTGCTCGCGCACTGCGGCGACCTCGAGCAGCGCCTCGGGGGCGAGCCCGGTGTCGTAGCGCACGCTCTGCGGGCAGTAAGCGCAATCCTCGGGGCAGGCGCCGGTCTTGATGGACAGCAGCGTGCTCATCTGCACGGTGTTGGGTTCATGGTGCGCGCGGTGCACGCGCTGGGCGCGCAGCAGCAGGTCCGTGAACGGCAGGGCGAACAGCCCCTGCACCTCGGGGAGCGTCCAGTCGTGCCGGATGGGGTCGCAGCTCACCCGCGGGACGATGCCCGAGCGCGCCGGCTCATGTCAACGAGTCGCAGCACCGTGAGTCGACAATCGGTCATTCTGTGCTCACCGGCGCGCTCCAGCCGGGCCGCGTGTTCAGGTACGGCCGATAGGTCGCGATCAGCTCCTGCTCGATCTGCTGCCGCTCGGCCTGCAGCGGAACCACCAGCGCATGAACGTGGCTCGCCCCGAGCCTGCATGCCGCGACCCAGTGCTCATGGTCCTGCAGTCGCGCCTTGAAGCTCTCGGTGATGCCGACGTAATAGGCATGCCACAGGGCATCGGCCTGGATGCCCGCGAAAATGTAAACGCCCGGCTCGTCGTTCCAATCCGCCTCCATGGACAGAACGTAAAACGCATGCCCTCCCCAGTTGACCGTGTTCGCCACCGCGCCTTCATCCATGGCTGTTGAACCGCGCTTCAGAGGCCGAGCAGGTGCAGCGCCAGGGCGAGCGCCACGGTGAGCGCCCCGAGCGCCGCGATCAGCACGCCGGCGGCCGCGCAATCCTTGGCGATGCGGATGCCGGGGTGGTCGTGCGGATGCAGCGCATCGGCGAGCCCCTCGAGCGCGGTGTTGAACAGCTCGGCGGCAATCACCACCGCGCTCGAGAGCAGCACCAGCGCCCACCACAGCGCGCTCGGTCGCAACATGCCGAGCGCGGCCAGCGCGGCTGCCAGAGCGAGCAGCTGAACCTGCAGGCTGCGCTCGGCGCGCACGCCGTGCACGAGCCCCTGCAGCGCGAAGCCGAGGCGCGCACGGAACGATCGATTCTTGTAGAGACTCATAAATACAGCTTACCCGTGCCGACGGCCGGGCGCACAGCCGCGGACATGCTGGTGGTGGGGCTGACGTGGATAATCGGCACTCTCCTGCCGGAGCGTGAGGGAATGCTCGGCACCCAAACGAGACTGCTCGCGGTTGCGCTCCTGTCGTTTTGCGGGACCGCCCGCGCCCAACATGTTTCGCTCTGGGCGGGCGCTGGACTGGGTAGCTTCCTCAGCGGGGGTTCGGGCGTTGGGGATCCGAACGCGCACCGGATAGTGGGCGTCGGTGTGTCACTGGCCGGGGATCGCCTCGAGCTGCGGGCCCTGAAGGGCACTCTCGAGAGGCCGCGAGGCATTCCGGTGAATGCCGGCGACGACGACTTCGATTACCTGGGCTGCGACGCGCTCATCACGCGCCACACGACCGGGCTGCCGGTGGATGTGGCGCTCGGCGCGGCACGTTACGAAGAGGTGTACCCCCTGGGATATCCGCATCCGGGTCTCGGCGGCCGGACATTCGTGCACCGCTGGGGGCCGTTTGCATCGGCGCTCCGGTCGCTGGGAGTTGGACGGTTTGGCCGGGTCTGGGTCGAAACGGATCTGCACTACGCGCCGTATCGACCACGGCAGCTGGTGCTGTTTCTTGATATCGGCATCGGCGTGCACCTCTGATCGGTTGTCTCACGCCTCGCCTCAGGCGTACACGTACTGCAGCAGGATGCCGACGAACACCACCAGGCCCACGTACTGATTGTTGAGAAAGGCGCGCATGCAGGCGGCGGGATCGCGCTTGCGGATGAGCCACTGCTGCCACAGGAACAGCACGCCCGCCGCCGCCAGGCCGCCCTGGTAGGGAGCTCCGAAATGCAGGTTGCGTCCGACCAGCGCCAGCGCGCCCAGCATCATCGCCTGCATCACGCCGATCAGCAGCCGGTCCATGTCGGCGAACAGCAGGGCGCTCGACTTCACGCCGATCTTCAGGTCGTCCTCGCGATCGACCATGGCGTAGAGGGTGTCGTACACGGATGCCCAGATGACGGCCGCGATGTACAGCACCCACGCGACGCGCGGCAGCGCGCCGGTCTGGGCGGCGAACGCCATCGGCACGCTCCAGCCGCCGAAGGAGATGCCGAGGTACAGCTGCGGCATGGGGAAGAAGCGCTTGCACAGCGGGTAGGAGACGGTGAGCAGCGCGCCGATGGCGGCGAGCTGCACGGTGAGCAGGTCGAGCCGCGTCACCAGGTACAGCGCCACCGCGAGCAGCAGCGCAAACAGCAGCAGCGCCTCGAGCGGCGAGACGCGGCGCGCCGCGAGCGGCCGGTCGCGCGTGCGCTGCACGTGCGGATCGATGTCACGGTCGAGGAAGTCGTTGATCACACAGCCCGCCGCGCGCATCACCACCACCCCGAGCACGAACACCCCCAGCACCTGCGGGCGCGGACGGCCGCTGCCCGCGATCCACAGCGCCCACAGCGCCGGCCACAGCAGCAACCAGGTGCCGACCGGGCGGTCGAGGCGCATCAGCCGGGCATATTCGGTCACGCGCCGCGCCAGGCGGTACGACAGCGGCGCCTCCGGGAGCGGCGGCAGCGAGGCGGACGGGGACGGGGCCGTGGACGCGCTCATGCGCGCAAGTCTACTGCGCCGGCCGCGATCCCCGCAGCGCATACCAGGCGATGTAGGCGTAGCACAACAGCGGCAGCATGAAGGCGAGCTGCACGCCGATGCGGTCGGCGAGCACGCCCTGCAGTTGTGGGATCACCGCGCCGCCGAAGATCGCCATCACCAGCAGACTCGAGGCCTTGGGTGTCAGCGGCCCGAGGCCCTCGATGCCGAGGGTGAACAGGGTCGGGAACATGATGGAGTTGAACGCACCCGTGGCGATCACGCTCCACATCGCCAGCGCCCCGCTGCTGAGGATGGTGGTCGCCAGCAATGCGATCGCCACCAGGGCGAACACGCACAGCAGCACGCGCGGCGCGATCCGGCGCAGCAGCGCCGAGCCGATGAAGCGCCCGGCCATCGCCGCGCCCCAGTAGTAGGAGACATAGTGCGCGGCGCTGCCGGCGTCGATGTTGCCGATGCGCGTGCCGGTGATGTAACTGATCAGGAAGCTGCCGATGGTCACCTCCGCGCCGACGTAGACGAAGATGGCGAGGACCCCCAGGCGCACGTGCCGGTACCGCAGCACCTCGGTGAAGGTGTGCGGGTGCGGATCGGCCAGCTCGGTGGCTTCGGTGAGTGGCGGCAGGCGGAACAGGTACACGCAGCTCGCCAGCAGCAGTAATGCGGCTGCGACCGCCAGATACGGCAGCTGCACCGACTGCGCCTGCGCGATGCGGTAGGCCTGCTGCTGCACTTGCGGCAGACGCGCGAGCTCGGCGCCGCCGAGCACGGCGACCGAGAGGATCAGCGGTCCGATGAGCGCCGGTGAGAGCGTGTGACCGAGCGAATTCAGCGCCTGCGCCAGAGTGAGGCGGCTCGAGGCCCCGCGTGGCTCGCCCAGCAGGCTGATGTACGGGTTGGCCGCGACCTGCAGCAGCGTGATGCCCGTGGCGAGCACGAACAGCGCCAGCAGGAACAGCGGATACGAGGGCACCTTGGCCGCCGGATAGAACGCCAGTGCGCCGAGCGCCGCGATCAGCAGCCCGATGACTATGCTCGGCTTGTAACCGACGTGCGCGCTCACGCGTCCCGCCGGCAGCGACATCACCAGGTAGGTGCTGAAGAAGGTGAACTGGATCAGCATCGTGCGCGCGTAGTTCATGTCGAACACGGCCTTCAGATGCGGGATCAGCACGTCGTTGAGGCTGGTGAGCGCGCCCCAGGTGAAGAAGATGATGGAGAGCACCGCGCTCGCCGCGCTGGGGGACAGGTTGCGGCGACTCACGGACTCAGCCCACCCGGCCGTAGCGCTCACCCGCGCCGATCCAGCGGGCGGTGAGCGCGGCGATGTTGTCCGGGTACGATGCCAGCAGCAGCTCGGCGGTCTGCTGTACGCGCGGCAGCAGGTCCGCATCGCGCATCAGATCCGCGACCCGCAGTTGCGCGAGTCCGGTCTGACGCGTGCCGAGCAGCTCCCCGGGTCCGCGCAGCTCGAGGTCGCGGCGCGCGATCTCGAAGCCGTCCGAGCTCTCGCGGATCACCCTGAGGCGCTCGCGCGCCAGCGCCGACAGCGGCCCGCGGTACAGCAGCACGCAGGTGCTCGCCTCCGGGCCGCGCCCGACACGCCCGCGCAGCTGATGCAGCTGCGCCAGTCCCATGCGCTCGGCGTTGTCGATCACCATGAGGGTCGCGTTGGGCACGTCCACCCCCACCTCGATGACGGTGGTGGCGATGAGCAGCTGGGTCCTGCCCGCCTGGAACGCGAGCATGGCGCGATCCTTGGCGGCGGCCGGCATGCGCCCGTGCACCAGCCCCACGCGCACCGCCGGCAGCGCCTCGCTCAGGCGCGCGGCGGTCTCTTCCGCGGCCTGCGCCCGCAACTCGTCCGATTCGTCGATCAGCGGGCAGACCCAGTACGCCTGCCGCCCGGCGCGGCAGGCCTGCGCGATGCGCGCCACGACCTCGCTGCGGCGCTGCTCGGGCACCACCACCGTTTGCACCGGCGTGCGCCCGGGCGGCAGCTCCTCGATCACGGAGATATCCAGATCGGCGTAGGCGGTCATGGCGAGCGTGCGCGGGATGGGCGTCGCCGTCATGATCAGCTGGTGCGGCAGGCGCCCCTGTTGGTGTCCCTTTTCCGAGAGCTGCAGGCGCTGCTGTACGCCGAAGCGGTGCTGCTCGTCGACGATGACCAGCGCCAGGGCGGCAAACTCGATGCCCTCCTGGAACAGCGCGTGGGTGCCGACCACCACGCGCACCTGCCCGCCGGCGATGGCCGCGAGCGCGCTGCGCCGCGCACGCGGCGGCAGTCCACCCGACAGCAGCGCGACCGTCTCGCCGAGCGGTGCGAACCAGTCGCGGAACGTGCGCCAGTGCTGCTCGGCCAGCAGTTCCGTGGGCGCCATCAGCGCCGCCTGCAGGCCGCTGCCGGCGGCGCGCGCGGCCGCCGCCGCCGCCACCACGGTCTTGCCGCAGCCGACGTCGCCCTGCAGCAGCCGCACCATCGGCACGCCGCTGGCGAGGTCCTGGTGCGCATCGGCGAGCGCGCGCGCCTGGGCGCGCGTCAGGGCGAACGGCAGCGCCGCGAGGAACCGGCGCGCGAGTCCCTCGCCGTCCGCGAGCGCCCAGGCGGGGTCGGCTTTCAGCGCGCGCTTTCTCAGCCTGAGCGTGAGGTGGTGAGCCAGCAGCTCCTCGAAGGCGAGCCGCCGCTGCGCCGGGTGGCGGCCGGCGGCGAGCTCGGCGAGCTGCGCTGCGCGCGGCGGGTGGTGCAGATAGTGGAGCGCCTCGCCGAGGGAGGGCAGGCCCGGCGGCAGCACGGCCCCACGGGGCAGCCAGTCGCGCAGCGCGGTCCTGTCCAGCTGGCGCAGCGCCTCGCCGATGAGCGAGCGCAGCCGCCCCTGGGGCACGCCCTCGGTCAGCGGATAGATCGGCGTGAGCGTGTCATCGAGCGGCACGGCTTCGCCGGTGAGGCGGCGGTATTCCGGGTGCACCATCTCGAGCCCGAGTGCGCCGCGGCGCACCTCGCCGAAGCAGCGCAGCCGCGTGCCGCGCGCCAGGCCCTGCTGCTGGCTGGCGGAGAAGTGAAAGAACCTCAGGGTGAGCATGCCGGAGCCGTCGGAGATGCGGCACAGGAGCTGGCGCCGGCCGCGGTAGGCGATCTCGGTGAGCTGCACTTCCCCTTCCACCGCCGCCCGCACGCCGGGGGTGAGCGACCCCACGGCCGACACCCGCGTGCGGTCCTCGTAGCGCAACGGCAGCACGAACAGCAGGTCGCAGATGCGCGTCACGCCGAGGCGCGCCAGGCGCGCGGCGAGCGCCGTCCCCACCCCGCGCAGCGCGCTCACCGGGCGCTCCTCGGCGCGCTCGGCCGGGGATGGGCCGGGGGCGGGATACCTGCGGCTCAGCCCAGGTGCAGGACGCACTCGATCTCGACCTGCGCGCCGCGCGGCAGCTGCGCGACGCCGACCACCGCGCGCGCCGGGTAGGGCTTGCCGCAGTAACTCGCCATGATCTCGTTAACCTTGCCGAAGTGCGCCAGGTCGGTGAGGAAGACGTTCATCTTGACCGCGTGGGCGAGGGAGCCGCCGGCGGCTTCCGCCACCGCCTTGAGGTTCTCGAACACGCGGCGGATCTGCGCCTCGATGTCCCCGCTCACCAGCTGCATGGTCGCCGGATCGAGCGGCACCTGGCCGGACAGGTAGACGGTGTCGCCGGCGCGCACCGCCTGCGAGTAGGTGCCGATCGCCTGCGGGGCGCGCTCGGTGTGGATGGTCTGGCGGCTCATCGATTGCTCCTCCTGCGCGGCATTCACCCGCGGCGGTCGCTGTCGGCCTCGCTGTCGGCCTCGTTGTCGGCTTCGCTGTCGGCGGTGTGCCCGGAGCGCGCGTGCGCGGCTATGGTGCGCGTCACGCGCGTGACGTCGGCCATGCGGCGGATCACGCGCACCAGGCGCGCGAGCTGGCGCCGGTCGCGCACCCGCAGCTCGAAGGTCAGCACCGCGGTGTCGCTGTCCTGCTCGTCGATGGACACGTGGTCGATGTTGGTTTCCGTGCTGGCGATCGCCGCGGCGACCGCCGCCAGCACCCCGGTGCGGTTCACCACGTAGGCGCGGATCTCGGAGGAGAACAGCCGATCCGGAGCGGTCTGCCAGCTGACCGGCAGCCAGTTCTGCGGATGCTTGCGGTAGTCCTCGACGTTGACGCAATTCTCGCGGTGAATCACCACCCCGCGGCCGGCCGACAGGAACGCGAAGATCGGGTCGTACGGAATCGGGAAGCAGCAGCGCGCGTAGCTGACCAGCAGGCCCTCGGTGCCGGCGATCGCCAGCGGGGCAAGTCCGCCGGCGCTGCTCGCCGCCGCGGCGCTCGGCAGCAGCCGGCGCGCGGCCAGCGGCGCCAGGCGCTCGCCCATGCCGAGCTTCTCGTACAGCTCGTCGAGATCCTTCATGCCGAGCTCGCCCAGCGCGGCGCGCTGCACCTCGGGCGAGACATCAGCGAGCGATACGCTGAACTCCCCGAGCGCCTGCGCCAGGAGCTTGGAGCCGAGCGCGATCGCCTCCGTGCGCCGCAGGCCCTTGAGGTAGTGGCGGATGGCGCTGCGCGCCTTGGCCGTCGCCACGAAGTTGACCCACGAGGGGTTGGGGGTCGCGCCCTTGGCGGTGATGATCTCGACCGTCTGGCCGTTGCGCAGCACGGTGCGCAGCGGCGTGAGACGCCGGTCGAGCTTGGCGGCGACGCAGCGGTTGCCGATGTCGGTGTGCACCGCGTAGGCGAAATCCACCACCGTGGCGCCCGAGGGCAGGCGCAGGATCTGCCCCTTGGGGGTGAACACGTACACCTTGTCGGGAAATAAGTCGACCTTGACGCTCTCGAGGAATTCCTCGGACGAGCCGGCCTCCTGCAGCGACACGAGATTCGACAGCCACTCGCGCGTGCGCTCGCGCTGCATGGAGTCGGCATCCCCGCCGCTCTTGTACTTCCAGTGCGCGGCAATGCCCGCCTCGGCCACGCGGTGCATGTCGCCGGTGCGGATCTGCACCTCGATCGGCACCCCGTTGGGGCCGAACAGGGTGGTGTGCAGCGACTGGTAGCCGTTCACCCGCGGGATGGCGATGTAGTCCTTGAAGCGCGCCGGCATCGGCTTGAACACCGAGTGCACGGCGCCGAGCGCCCGATAGCAGGTGTCGGGGCTGTCGACCACGATGCGGATGCCGTAGACGTCCACGATTTCGCTGAGCATGGCGCGCTTGCGGCGCATCTTGCTGTAGATGCTGTACAGGTGCTTCGCGCGCGCCACCACGTGCGCCTGGATGCTGCTCTTCAGGAGCGCGGCGTTCAGCTGCTGCTCGATCTTCTTGAGGAATTCCTTCTGGTTGCCGCGCGCGCGCCGCAGCGCGTGCTCGAGCACCTGGTAGCGGCGCGGATACAGCGCCTCGAACCCCAGGTCCTCGAGCTCGAGCTTGATGTTGTAGAGCCCGAGCCGCTCGGCGATCGGCGCGTAGATCTCGAGCGTCTCGCGGGCGATCGCCCGGCGCCGCGCCGGCGCCATGGCCCCGATGGTGCGCATGTTGTGCATGCGGTCGGCGAGCTTCACCAGGATGACGCGCAGGTCGCGCACCATCGCCAGCAGCATCTTGCGGAACGACTCCGCCTGCGCCTCCTCGCGGCTCTTGAACTTGATCTGGTCGAGCTTGGTGACCCCGTCGACCAGCTCGGCCACGTCCGCGCCGAAGCGCGCCGCCAGCTGGTCCTTGGGCGTCGGGGTGTCTTCGATGACATCGTGCAGGATCGCCGCCACGATGGTGTCGGCGTCCAGGCGCAGATCGGCGAGGATGGCCGCGGCGGCCACCGGGTGGGCGATGAACGGCTCACCCGAGAGGCGTTTCTGCCCGCGGTGCGCCGAGGTGCCGAACTCGGCCGCCTCGCGGATGCGCGCCACCTGCTCGGGCGGCAGGTAGGTGCCGACGGAGGCGAGCAGCTCCTTCAGTCCCGGAGTGCGTCTTCCGCCGGGCAGTAGTCCCAGGAGCGAAGACGCATAGTCCATGGGTGAGGTCTGGCCGTCAGTCTCCGAGGCCGAACTGCGGAGCGCGGAAGCTGGACTGGTTGTCGGCGTCGGGCGCCACGGTCTCCGGCACCGGGTCCGGCTCGCGGAGCATTTCCGCGGTCACGTTGCCGGCGGCGATCTCGCGCAGGGCGAGCACGGTTGGCTTGTCGTTCTCCAGGGGCAGCGTCGGCTCGGCTCCGTTGGCGAGCCGGCGGGCGCGCTGCGCCGCCAGCAGCACCAGCTGGAACAGGTTGTCGACGTTCTGCAGGCAGTCTTCTACGGTGATTCGGGCCATGGGGTCGCCAAGTGCGCAGGGCCTGACACTATAAGGCAAGAGCGGCCTCTCAGGCCAGTGCGGCCGGGCATCCGCGGCCAGGCACGGGCGGAACGCCCGCGCCGCTACGGTGCCGGCGGCGCGCGCTTCACGGCGGCGCCAGCAGCTCGTTGAGCAAGGGCGCCAGTTCGGGCCGCGCGCTCGACAGCTGCTCACCGCCCCCGGCAACGATGCGCCGCAGCTCGCCGACCGCCTGTGCGAAGTCGTCGTTGACGATGAGGTAGTCGAACTCGCGGTAGTGGGACATGTCGGCCGCCGCATCGCGCAGGCGCCGCTCGATGATCTCCTGGGAGTCGGTCGCGCGGCGCGCCAGCCGTTCGGCGAGCGTGCGGCGCGAGGGCGGCAGGATGAAGATGCTCACGCACTGCGGCATGGCGCGGCGCACCTGCTGCGCGCCCTGCCAGTCGATTTCCAGGATCACGTCGTTCCCCTGCCGCAGCTGCTCCTCGACGAAGCCGCGTGCGGTGCCGTAGAAGTTGTCGAACACCCGCGCGTGCTCCAGGAGCTCCCCGCGCGCCACCAGCTGCTCGAACTGCGGCACCGAGACGAAGTGATATTCGCGTCCGTCCTGCTCGGTCGGGCGGCGCTTGCGCGTGGTGTGCGAGACCGACAGGCGCAGGCGCGGCTCGCTCGCCAGCAGTGCCTTGACCAGCGAGGTCTTGCCCGCCCCCGAGGGGGCGGCGATGACGAACAGCCTGCCGTGCTTCATGGGGCGGCAATATAGCTGGCCGACCCGAGCCTCGCGACGAGCCCGCGCAGCGCCCGGGCGCGGTGGCTGAGCGAGTTCTTCTCGGACGTGTCGAGCTCGGCGGCGCTGCGCCGCTCCCCAAGGGGCACGAACACCGGGTCGTAGCCGAAGCCGCCGCGGCCGCGCGGCGCGCTGGCGATGTGACCCTCCCAGCTGCCGCGTGCGATCAGCGGCTGCGTGTCAAGGGCGCTGCGCACCAGGACGATGACGCACTGGTAGCGCGCCTGGCGCTGCGGCGGCGGCACCTCGCGCAGCTCCTCGAGCAGGCGCCGCAGATTGTCGCCATCGCTCGCGCCCTCGCCCGCGAAGCGCGCCGAGCGCACTCCCGGACGCCCGCCGAGCGCCTCGACCTCGAGCCCGGAATCATCCGCCAGCGCCGGCAGCGCCGCGCACTGCGCCGCGTGGCGCGCCTTCAGGAGCGCGTTGGCGAGGAAGCTCGTGCCGGTCTCGGGCACGGCAGCGATGCCGAGCGCGCCCTGCGGGACGAGCGTCAGCGACAGCGGCGCGAGCAGCGCCGCCAGCTCGCGCAGCTTGCCCTCGTTGCCGCTGGCGAGAACGACGCGCGTCACGGCTCCTCGAGCGCCTGCGCCTGCAGCGCGAACAGCTCGCCGATGCCGTGCGCCGCGAGATTCAGCAGCGCATCGAGCTCGTGGCGGCGGAACGCATGGCCTTCGGCGGTCCCCTGGATCTCCACGAACGCGCCGCCATTGTTCATGACGACGTTCATGTCGGTTTCCGCCTGCGAGTCCTCGGCGTAGTCGAGGTCGAGCACCGGGACGCCGGCGACGATGCCGACCGACACCGCCGCCACCTGCCCGTGCAGCGGACTCGCGGCGATGAGGCGCCGCAGCACCAGCTGCTCGCAGGCCTGCGCGAGCGCCACGAAACCGCCGGTGACGGAGGCGGTGCGCGTGCCGCCATCGGCCTGCAGCACGTCGCAGTCGATGGTGATGGTGCGATCGCCGAGTGCCTTCAGGTCCACGACCGCGCGCAGCGAGCGGCCGATGAGGCGCTGGATCTCCTGGGTGCGCCCGCTCTGCTTGCCGCGGGCCGCCTCGCGCGCCGTGCGCGTATGCGTGGCGCGCGGCAGCATGCCGTACTCGGCGGTGACCCACCCCTGGCCCCTGCCGCGCAGGAACGGCGGCACCGCGTCCTCGACGCTGGCGGTGCACAGCACCTGCGTGTCGCCGAACTCCACCAGCACCGAGCCCTCGGCGTGCCGGGCGTGACGGCGCGTGAAGCTCACGCGCCGCAGCTCGTCTGGGGCGCGTCCGGAAGGTCTGCTCATGAGGGCATTCCTAATCGCCGAGCCAGCGCAGCGCGGCCGCGGAAGTGTTATCGCTGGCGCTGGCGGCGCGCTGCACGGCGCGCGCGCCGAGCTCCTGCACCTTCGCGCGCAGCTCCCCGGGCGTGCCGAGCCCGGTTGCGATCTCCGTGTCGGCGAGCGGGCCCCACAGCCCGTCGGTGCACGCCAGCAGCACGTCGTCCGGCTCGAGCGGGCGGCGCCGCGTCAGCGACATGTCCGGCAGGATCGGATCCCCGCCGAGGCAACACTCGACGAAGTTGCGCATCGGGTGCGTCTGCGCCTGCTCGGCGCTGATGAGCCCCTCGCGCAGCAGCAGCTCCACGTGACTGTGGTCGCGGCTGCGCGCCAGCAGCGCGCCGTGCCGCACGTGATACAGGCGGCTGTCGCCGACGTGCGCCCACCAGCTGGCGCGCTGCTGGATGAGGCACAGGGCACAGGTGGCGCGCGGCCGCTGCTCGAGCGGCAGCTGCACGCCGAGCTTCACCACCGCCTCGTGCGCGCGTCCGAGCGTCAGGTGCAGAAAGCCCAGCGGATCGAACAGCGGCTGCGGCGTGTGCCAGAACGCGTCCACGATCACCTGCTGCGTGACCTGCGCGGCGCGGGCGCCGTGGGCGTGTCCGCCCATGCCGTCGACCACCAGCAGCAGGGCGGCCTTCTCCGCCACCGCGACCGCGACCCGGTCCTGGTTCTCCTCGCGCCCGCCGAGCAGGCTGATGTCCGCGTATTCGACCCGCAAGAAGAAGTCCATGCATCTGTTAGACTTATCGACGCTTTATATCACCTGTGCGGCGAACGGGCGTAGCGAGGCAGGCGGATCGACGGGACATGATCGCGAGCATGACGGGCTTCGCGCGCCGGGAAACCAGCGGCGCGTTTGGCACGCTGGTATGTGAGCTGCGCAGCGTGAATCACCGCTTCCTGGAAGCGGGCTTTCGCCTGCCGGACGAGCTGCGCGCGGCCGAAGGCGAGCTGCGCGCACGTCTCGCGCTGCAGCTGCGCCGCGGCAAAGTCGATTGCACCATCACCTACAGGCGCCCGCCGGGCCCGGGCGGCGCACTGGAAGTGGATCCGGTGGCGCTCGAGCGCGTGCTGGCCGCCGTGCGCGTCGTGACGCGCTCGCTGCGCGAGCCGGCCGCCGCGCTGAACGCACTGGACGTGTTGCGCTGGCCGGGCGTGCTGCGCGAGGACGGCGGCAGTGGCGAGCAGCTGCTGGCGGCGGCCCATGCCGTGTTCGGCGCGACGCTCGAGGAGCTGGCGGCGGCGCGTGCGCGCGAGGGGGCGCGCCTGCGCGAGCTGCTCGAGCAGCGCTGCGCCGGACTCGAGGCGCTGGTGACGGAGGTACGCGCGCGGCTGCCTGAGGTGCATTCGCGCATGCGCGCGCGCCTCGACGAGCGGCTCGCCGAGCTGAGGACGAGCGTCGACCCGGAGCGGCTCGAGCAGGAGCTGGCGCTGCTGCTGCAGCGCCTCGACGTGGACGAGGAGCTCGAGCGCCTCGCGGGCCACATCAGCGAGGTACGCCGCGTCATCGGTGCGGGCGAACCCGCCGGCCGCCGGCTCGACTTCCTCATGCAGGAGCTCAACCGCGAAGCCAACACCCTGTCCTCGAAGTCCCAGGACCTCGAGACCACGCGCAGCGCGGTCGACATGAAGGTCCTGATCGAGCAGATGCGCGAGCAGGTGCAGAACGCGGAGTAGGTATTCGGCAGCTGACCGGATCTCTGTGACCTCATCTCTATGGTGGTGCGCACGGACGTCCACGCCGATCCTCCGGACGGGGCCGGACACTCGCCCGAACGGGGCAGTCAGCGCCCGCTCATAGCTTTCCACCCCTTGTCTGTAATCGTTCTGGGCCTAAATAGATGGTTTATAATCGTTTTGGGCTTAAAGCAATCGTTCCGGTATCAACCCGGAGGTAGAGAACCATGCCGGACTGGATCGGCTATCGGTGGCTGATCGAGCGCTTCGGCCTGACCGTGACCCAAGCGCTACGGACCGAGACGGTTATCGGCTCCACTCGGGCGACCGTCAGCGATGGCACGACCGGGCGGCGCACGGTGCTGGAGCAGCTGCGCCCCGAGCCGACTCTCGCCGGACACCTGAGCTTCGCGCTCAAGCACGAAGGCGTGCATCTGGAGGCACTTTCGCGCCTGTTCGCGGTGGCCCCGGCAGCTGAAGTAGAGGATTGGATTCGGCGTGAGCCCACCGGGCGATATGCGCGGCGCACGGGGTTTCTGTACGAGTGCCTGACCCGCCAGCGACTCGACGTGCCAGACACGACGCGCGGCACCTACGTCCCTGTGGTGGACCCGGAACTTGAACTCGTCGCATCAACACCGATCAACAGTACCCGCTGGCGCGTTCGCGACAATCTGCTCGGCAGCGCGGGCTTCAGCCCGCAGGTACATCTCACACCGGATGTGGCACGAGCCCTCGATTTCGACGTCCATGAGCGCATCGCACGCCTCGAAGGCCAGTTCAGCCCGGAACTCGTGCTGCGCAGTGCGATGTGGCTGACCATCAAGGAGAGCCGCGCCAGCTTTGAGATCGAGCATGAGGAGAGCAAGCGCGATCGCATCCAGCGCTTTGCCGCGGTCATGGAGCAGCGCACGGGGCAATCAGCCGATCCGTTGAGCCCTGCTGACCTGGAAGCCGTGCAACGCGAAATTCTCGGACCGAATGCCCTGCACTACGGCCTCCGTCGCTCGCCGATGTTCGTTGGAGAGACGGCTCGCTTCGGCGAGGAGCGCGTGCACTACATCGGGCCGCATTGGAACGATGTGCCCTCCATCTTGGAGGGATTGCGTGAACTCTTGAGGCGGACGGCCGGAGTGTCATCAGTGGCCCGCGCGGCGCTTGCCTCCTTCGGTTTTGTCTATCTGCACCCGATGACCGATGGCAACGGTCGCATCAGCCGCTTTCTAATCAACGACGTGCTGCGCCGGGATGGTGCTTTGCCCGCGCCTTACATCGTGCCGATCTCGGCGATCCTGCAGAAGCCGGACCTGCGTCCGTTGAGCTACGACGGGGCGCTCGAGCTCTTCTCGCGGCCGCTGATGCAGCAGTATCGGGGCAACTGGTCCTTCGGGCCGGAACAACTCGGCGACGATGGGGTGACGTACAACCTGCAATTCGACCGCTACCAGGATGCGCTGCACGTCTGGCGGTATCCGGATTTGACGCGTCATGTGACCTTCCTCGCGGAAGCGCTCGATTTAACGATCGAGCAGGAGATGCGCGGGGAGGCTCAATATCTGCAGCGCCACGGCGCAGCGCGGGCACGCCTGAAGAGCATTGTCGAGGGACCGGACCCGGCGCTGGATCGCATCATCCGCTCGGTGCGGGAGTCGCGCGGCACGATCAGCGGGAAGTTGCGGGCTGAGTATCCGATGCTCGAGCGCGCCGAGATCGCGGACGATGTGGTGCGCGCGATCCGCGAGGAGTTCCCGTGGACGGCCGCTAACGACGGATAGACCAGCCGATGGGCCCTCAGGGCGGTCTGTGTGCCGCCCTGAAGTTGCCGCTCACTGCCGGCGCCAGCGATGACGAACGGCCCGTTCATGTGCACCTGGATGGTCGCGCCCGTCCTGGTCCAGGCGTAGTGGTGCAGATTGGCCGGCGCCACCGGTTGCTCGGCCGCGGGCGCCAACGCCCCCGCTCACGGCTGCGCGATCGCGCTGCTGTGGGTCGTGCCGTTCTTCGGCTGTCAGATCGGGAAGATTCCGGCGCGGGGAGACCTGTTCGAGCACATGCGCGATGCACCGGGGCCGGACCTGCACTGACTTGGGAACCGCAGCGCTCGCGCGTAGTCTATGGCCGCATAGCGGAGCGCTTAAGCATGCGAGGCAAGCTCCCCCGTCCCGCAATGGCGGCCTGCACGGCCGCCCTGATGGCAAGCGGCCTGCGCACCGTCGCCGCCGGGGACATACCGGCGCAGGTGTTCCACGAGCCCGTCTATCTGGATGCGCGCGCTCTCGAGCAGCTGCGCGAGACGAATCCGGATCACTACGGGCGCGCGCGGCGCATCCTCGCCGCCGCGAACCACCTGTGCCGTCCGCACGCTCCCGAGGTTTACTTCGCGAGACTGGGTGTGCGCGACTGGTCCTGCGCGCCCATGCTTCTCCTGACCAGCAACCCGCCGCAGTGGCGCATCGGTTTTCGGCTGGACCACACGCGCTACGTCGCCTCGGTATTCGTCACCGACGATCCGCCGCGGCCTGCGCCGGTGCGCTGATCGCGCGCGGCGCCCGCGCGCGCTCGCTGGTATACAGTGCAGCGATGCCCGCACTGACCACCCCGCCGCTCGCGCTCTACGTGCACTTCCCCTGGTGCGTGCGCAAGTGCCCGTACTGTGACTTCAACTCCTACACGCTGACCGGTGAGCTCCCGCAGCCGGCCTACCTCGGGCGACTGACGCGCGATCTGGCCGCGCAGGCCCCGCAGGTCGCGGGGCGCGAAGTGATCAGCGTCTTCCTCGGCGGCGGCACGCCGAGCCTCTTTTCACCGCGCTCGATCGGCGAGCTGCTGGCGGCAGCTCGCCGGGAGCTCCGCCTCGCCGCCGACGTCGAGGTCACCCTGGAAGCGAACCCGGGCGCCATCGAGCGCGGCGCGTTTCGCGACTACCGTGCAGCGGGCGTCACGCGCGTGTCGCTCGGCGCGCAGAGCTTCGATCAGGCCACGCTCAGCGCCCTGGGACGCATTCATTCCCCCGCCGAGACCCGGCGCGCCGCCGAGGAGCTCCATGCCGCGGGGCTCGAGAACTTCAACCTCGATCTCATGTACGCGCTTCCCGGGCAGGACGTCAGTGCCGCGCTGCGCGACGTCAGGCAAGCGCTGGCGCTCTCGCCGGGGCACCTCTCGCACTACCAGCTCACGCTCGAGCCTGGGACGGTCTTTGCCGCGCGTCCGCCGCCGCTGCCGGATGAGGACGCTGCCGCGGCCATGCTCGAGGCGTGCGCCGCGCTCCTCGGCGAGGCGGGGTTCGCCCAGTACGAGGTGTCTGCGTACGCGCTCGCCGGGCGGCAGTGCCGCCACAACCTCAACTACTGGACCTTCGGCGACTATCTGGGTGTCGGCGCCGGCGCGCACGGCAAGCTCACGTTCCCGCAGCGTGCGCGGATCGTGCGCACGGTGCAGCTGCGCGAGCCGCGGCGCTACCTCGCGGCCGCGGACCAGGCGCTCGTGCGCCGCGTGATCCCCGCGCGCGAGCTGCCGTTCGAATTCATGCTGAACGCGCTGCGCCTCACGGGCGGATTCGATGCGCAGCTGTTCGCCGGGCGCACCGGGCTTGACTGGCAGGAGATTGCGGCGCCGGTGCAGGCGGCGATCACGCGGGGCCTGATCGTGCGCACCCCGACGGGCTTGCGGCCGAGCGAGCTCGGGCGGCGATTCCTCAACGACGTGCTGCTCGGATTTATGCCCGAAACCCCGAAATTCACCGAGCGATCTGCGTTGTCAATCCGCGTTTCCGGCCCCCGCTCGGGTGGGCCTTTATTCACAGGCCCGGGGAGCGTTATCGGAGAATGAGTAAATTAGAGGGTAAACCCGCCAAGCCGCTCGATAATATTTCCCTAACTCATTGAGGGGACAGGCTAAAAAGACATGCTCATTTTTTGACCAAGGTAACAAATATGCAATCTGACCGCGAAATCGCGGCCCTGCGGAGGACTCCGTCCACAGAGTTGTCCACAGCTTCTGTGGATAAGGAACCGCCTGCAACGGCGGGCTCCTTCAAGGAGCTTGAGGCCGCGCGACACTGCCGCTAAACTCCGGCGCCCTTTAACTCGTGTGCTTGACGCCCCATGAAGTGGTGAGCGTCTTCGTCAGACACCGTGAGCACGCCATGAAAGCCGCCATCCATCCCGAGTACCAGGAGATCACCGTCACCTGCACGTGCGGCAACACGTTCAAGACGAGCTCCACGCTCGGACATGATCTGCAGGTCGAGGTGTGCTCGAACTGCCACCCTTTCTACACCGGCAAGCAGAAGATCGTCGACACCGCGGGCCGCGTGGACAAGTTCCGTAAGAAGTACGCCACGGCGGGCGGCGCGCGGTAACTTGCCCTTTGAAGCCCACCGGCAGGTGGGGCCTGCGACAGACGCGGAACTTCGGCGCCCGGTGATCGATCTACTGCCGCAGCGCGTGCCCGTCCGGCGCGCGCCGATGGGAGTCGCGTCCATGCGCCGCACACTCGCCGCCGTCGTTGCCTGCGCCGCCGCGCTCGGCGCCGCAAGCTGCGCCACCAATCCCGAGAGCGGCACGCACCACGTCGTCTTCACCTCGGTGAAGGGCGAGCAGGAGCGGGCACGGCGCGTCCACGAGGAGATCAAGAGATTCTACGGCCTGTACCAGGACCAGGCCCTGCAGGACTACGTGCAGATGGTCGGCACGCGCGTGGCGCGCAACACGCCGATCGCGAACTGGGATTTCAAGTTCTTCGTGCTCGATGACGAGTCGATCAACGCCTTCACCATCGGTGGGGGCTACGTCTACATTCATCGCGGCCTGCTGCCGTACCTGAACTCCGAAGCCGAGCTGGCGGCGGTGCTCGGGCATGAGATCGGTCATGACGTTGCACGCCATCCGGCGCGCAGTGAGGCGCGCGGCGTGCTGCTGGGGACCGGCGCGCTGGCGACCGCCATCCTCACCGGCAACGCGGCGCTCGCAGAAATGGCGGACCTCGGGGCGACCGCCTGGATGCAGGGCTACGGACGCGACCAGGAGTCGGAGGCCGATCGCCTGGGACTCGAGTACGCCGCGCGCAGCGGCTATCGCCCGGAGGCAATGGGCAACGCGATGAAGGTGTTCAAGGCGCAGGAGTCCTTCGAGCTCACGCGCGCCAAGGACGAGGGGCGCGACCCCAACATCTACCACGGCGTGTTCTCCGATCACCCCGCGCCCGATGAGCGCATCGTGCAGGCGACGCTCGGCGCGGCGAACATCACCAGCGTGCCGCGCGGCGGCTGGCTCGATAACCGCGACGAGTACCTCAAGGCGATCGACGCTCTGCCCTTCGGCTCCTCGCGCGAGCAGGGCATCGTGCGCGACAACCGCTTCTATCACGCCGGCATGAAGCTCACGATGGCCTTCCCCAAGGGCTGGCGGGTGCAGAACGAGCGCGACCGGCTGCTGATCACCAAGAAGAAGGAGCTGCTGATGCAGCTGACGGTGGAGAAGCGCCCGGAGAAACAGTCGCCGCGCGAATTCCTGCTGCAGAAGCTCAGGGGCGCATCGATCAGCCGCGGTGAGGCGCTCGCGGTCGCCGGCATGGAGGGCTATGCCGTCATCACCCGCTCGGGCTCGCCGCTCGATGGCGGGGAGGGTCCGGTGCGCCTGGCGGTGCTGTATCGCGGCAGCCAGGCTTTCGTGATCGGCGCCGCGAGCCGCTCGAGCCAGGCGGGCGCGCCGCTGGATGACGGGCTGTTCATGTCCTCGATCCAGACGATGCGCGACATGAAGCCCTCGGAATATCCGCTCGCCGAGCCCTACCGCCTGAAGATCATCCAGGCGACCGACGCGACCAGGATCGATGACTACGCCAAGGACATGCCGGTCGAGAAATTCAAGAAGGAAGAGCTGCGGCTGCTGAACGGCCTGTATCCCAAGGGGGAGGCCAGGCCCGGCGATTTCATCAAGGTGGTGCAGTAACACGCGCCAGACCTGCGGCGCGCCTTGGACGATAGCGCCCCTACCGGCGGGTAGCCCGCGCCTTGATTCAGGGCACGGACCATGTAAATCTGCCCCGTTCGAGCCCCGGGCTGCGCAAAAACGCGCGCGCGGGCAGCGCCACACGGAAACGCGGCTGTGGACATGACCGGCAAGACGGAGACTACCTTCGAGCTCACCGATAGCGCCAGCGGGCGCAGCAGCCAGCTGCCGGTGCGCACGGGCACCATCGGGCCGGCGGCACTCGACATCGCAGCTCTTCACAAAGACCTCGGTGTGTTCACCTACGACCCGGGCTTCGGCGCGACCGCCGCGACCGAGAGCCGCATCACCTACATCGACGGGGATGCGGGCGTGCTGCTGTATCGCGGCTACCCGATCGAGCAGCTCGCCGAGCGGAGCTCCTTCATGGAGGTCGCCTACCTGCTGCTGCTCGGGGAGCTGCCCACGTCCAGGCAGCTCGAGGAGTTCACCGGCAACATCCGTTACCACACCATGCTCAACGAGACGTTGCTGCGCTTCTTCAACGGCTTCCACCACAACGCGCATCCCATGGCGATGGTGTCGGCGGTGGTGGCCTCGATGTCGGCGTTCTATCACGACACCATGGATATCCATAACCCGCGGCACCGCGAGATCTTCTCGCATCGCATCATCGCCAAGCTCCCCACCATCGCCGCCGCCGCGCACAAGCACTCCGTCGGACAGCCGTTCATCTACCCGCGCAACGACCTCGATTACGCCGCCAACGTGCTGCACATGGTGTTCGCCGTGCCGTGCGAGCCCTACAAGCTCGACCCGATCGCCTCCGAGGCCCTCGATCTGCTGTTCATCCTGCACGCCGATCACGAGCAGAACGCCAGCACCTCGACCGTGCGCCTCGCCGGCAGTACCGGCGCCAATCCGTACGCCGCGATCTCGGCGGGCGTGTCGGCGCTGTGGGGGCCGGCGCACGGGGGCGCCAACGAGGCGGTGCTGGCGATGCTCGAGCAGATCGGCAGCGCCGACAACATCCCGAAGTACCTGGCGATGGCCAAGGACAAGTCGAGCCACTTCCGCCTCATGGGCTTCGGTCATCGCGTGTACAAGAACTTCGACCCGCGCGCCAGGATCATCCGCGCGATGTGCCACAAGGTGCTGGCCCGGCTCGGGCGCAGCGACAATCCGCTGTTCGAGCTGGCGCTGCGCCTGGAGGAGATCGCGCTCAAGGACGAGTACTTCGTGTCGCGCAAGCTCTACCCGAACGTCGACTTCTACTCCGGGGTCATCTACAGCGCCATCGGCATCCCGCGCTCGATGTTCACGGTCATGTTCGCGATCGCGCGCACCGTGGGCTGGGTGGCGCACTGGCAGGAGATGATCTCCGATCCCCTCATGCGAATCGGCCGCCCGCGCCAGCTGTACACCGGCCCGACGCGCCGCGACTACCTCGAGATCGCCAAGCGCGCCTGAAGAGCCTCGCGCACGCCTCGCGCCTTGCGCGCCGCCTCAGGGCTGCCGCAGCAGGGCCTCGACCTCGAAGGCGTTCGCGCGCCGCATCGGCCGCCCGTCTACCGGGCTGACCGGCGCCTGCCGGATACCGTCGGTCGGAAACACCGTCGCCTCGATCGGCTGCCGGTCCACCTCGAAGCGCACGCCCGGAAAGGCCCTCACCCGCTCGGCGTTGAGCTTGACGCGCTTCTCGGTCAGCTCGTGCGGGATGCCGGCGTCGAGGAACTTCAGCGTGACCGACTCGACCCGGTCGGCGAACAGGTGCAGCTGCACCTCGGTGTGCAGGGTGGCGGTGCCCGACAGCACCGGGCCGACGAGGCGGGGCTCGAACTCGCGCAGGTAACGCATGGCCGAGAGTGCCGCGTGGCGCTGCGCGTGCAGCGCCTCGAGGTGCGAGGCGCCGCCGAAGAGGCGCTGGTACTCGGCCAGCGCGCTCTCGATCTCGCAGTTCTTCGGCAGCATGGCGGCGCCGTCCACCACCCCGAAGCGCTCGGCGGCCTTGCGCTTGGCCACCAGGAAATCGCGGATGCCGTGCTCGGCCATGAGGCGCGCGGCTTCCTGGGCCAGCGCGCGCCGCAGGTGCTCGCCGCGCATCGCGTGTCGCTTGGCTTTCATCGCCACTCTCAGAAGATCGGCTCGCCGCTCGCCTGCGCTTCCGGGCCTTGAGCCACGGATCCTGAGTCGGGCAGGTGGTTGGCCATGAAAATCTCCGGCACGCCGTCGGGATTCTCGGCGCTCACCAGCGTGCCGGTCTGGGGGGAGATCCGCAAGGTCACCAGGCCCTCGGGCATCGGGCGCTGCCGTTCCGGGACGCCGCGCAGCGCCTCGCGCATGAACTGGATCCAGATCGGCAGCGCGGTGCGCGCGCCCTCCTCGGCCTCCCCGAGCGGACGCTCCTGGTCGAAGCCCACCCACACGGTGGCCACGAGATTGGGGGTGAAGCCGTTGAACCAGGTGTCCTTGGCCTCATTGGTGGTGCCGGTCTTGCCGGCGATGTCGCCACGCCCGAGCGCGAGCGCGCGTCGCCCGGTGCCGCGCTTGATGACATCCGACATCATGTCGGACATGAGGTAGGCGTTCTGGGCGCTGATGACGCGCGGCGCCACCTGGTCCGCGGGCAGCGGCGCGGGCTCGCCGTGCGCCGGATCGGAGACCCGCAGCGGCTCCGCGCCCACGGACTGCGCCCCGCCCTCATCGCACTGCGCGCACACCATGCGCGGCGCGGCGCGCCAGACCACCGCCCCCGAGCCATCCTCGATGCGGTCGATGAAGTACGGCGTGACGCGATAACCGCCGTTGGCGAACACCGCGTAGCCGGCCGCGACATCCAGGGGCGTCGCTTGCAGGGTGCCGAGCGCGAGCGTGAGATCGTGCGGCATGCTGCGCGGATCGAAGCCGAAGCGCGCGATGTAGTCGATCGCGGTGCCGACGCCGAGGTCCTTGAGAATGCGGATCGACACCAGGTTGCGCGAGCGCACCAGCGCCTCGCGCAGGCGCGTCGGCCCGGCGAACGAGCGGGTGGAGTTCTCGGGCCGCCAGGCCTCCTCGCTCCCGTTGGCGTCGAGGACGATCGGCGCATCGAGCAGCACGGTCGCCGGTGTAAGGCCATTCTCGAGCGCCGCCGAGTACAGGAACGGTTTGAATCCGGAACCGGGCAGGCGTCGCGCCTGGGTGACGCGGTTGTACTTGTTGGTGAAGTAATCGAAGCCGCCGACCAGCGCGACGATGCTGCCGTCGTTGGGATCGAGCGCCACCAGCGCGCTCTGCGCTTCCGGGATCTGCCCGAGCTGCGCATGCCCGGCTTCATCGGCGACGACGTAAATGACGTCGCCCCTGGCCAGCACCTGGCCCGCATCCTTCGGCGCCGGGGCGAGCGTTTCGTTGCGCAGCCCCTTGCGCGCCCACGACAGCCCGTCCCACTCGATCTGCACCGGTCCGAGGGACTTCACGTAGGCGCGCGCACTCTTCTCGGCGACCGACACCACGATCGCCGGCGACAGGTTGCCGATCGTGGCGTACTCGTCCACCAGGTCGTCGTAATCCGGCTCACCGTGCGCCGGCAGGTCCACGTGTCCGGCGGGCCCGCGCCAGCCGTGGCGGCGGTCGTACTCGATCAGTCCGACGCGCACGGCGCGATTGGCGCTCGCCTGCAGCCGCCCGTCGATGGTGGTGTAGACGCGGTAGCCTGCGGTCTCGGCGTTGGCGCCGAAGCGCTGGCGCAGCTCGAGGCGCGCCATCTCCGCGACGTAGGGGGCCTCGACGTCATAGAGCGGCGCGTGGGCGCGCGCCTGCATCGGCTCCTTGTTGGCGGCCTCGGCGGTGGCGGCATCGATGTACCCGAGCTCACGCATGCGCCGCAGCACGTAGGCGCGGCGCCCGGTGGCGAGCTGCGGGTCGACGATCGGGTTGTAACGCGAGGGCGCCTTGGGAACCCCGGCGATGGTGGCGGCCTCGGCCACGTCGAGCTTGTCGAGGGACTTGCCGAAGAAGGCCTCGGCGGCGGCGGCCACCCCGTAAGCGCGCTGGCCGAAGAAGATCACGTTCAGATACAGCCCGAAGATCTCCTGCTTGGTGAACTCGTGCTCCATGCGGTAGGTGACGAAAGTCTCCTGCAGCTTGCGCCGATAGGTCTTGTCGAGGTTGAGGAACATGTTGCGGGCGGCCTGCATGGTGATGGTGCTGGCGCCCTGGCTCTTGTCACCGGAGAGCAGATCGATGAGCACCGCGCGCACCACGCCGAAGTAATCGATGCCGTGGTGCTCGAAGAAGCGCTCGTCTTCGGCGGCGAGAAACGCGTGCTTGACGAGCTCGGGGATCTGGTCGTAGCCGACCGGGATGCGGCGCTGCTCGCCGATCTGTGCGATCAGCGCGCCGGAGCGGGTGTACACGCGCAGGGGCACCTGCAGCTCGACGTTGCGCATGGAATCCGTCGAGGGGAGCGAGGGGACCAGGTAGACGTAGCCGCAGGCCAGCGCGTAGGCGCCGAGAAGTGTGATCAGCGTCACACCGCCGGCGATGAGCACCGCCGTGCGAAAGTAATTCCAATTCACAGAAACCAACTCTGTCTCCTTGCGCTCCCGGCGGGGGCTATGCATAGTACCCGGCGATTCAAGGGCAAACTCACCGAAAGGTGGGGACGCAAAGCCTCCGGTCTACGGGACGCACGTGCCTACGACAGCGGGGTTGCCGTTCGAACGTTAACGTACTCTGCCGCGATCAGTCACGCGCGGCGCGAGGGCGGTTCGAGCGACCGACCCGGCATGCACCTGCCGCCTGCGGAAGCGAAGCTTTCCGTCTCCAGAATGCTTGGACAACACGACGTGCCATTCGTTGATCTCTGGTGCCGCCGCAGCGCTCGCGCGTCACGGTTTCGGCAGTGCGCGCGGCTTGCGTGGCGCACGCGCTCGGATCCGTGAGCCCGCTCACGTTCAATTTAACAGTGCACTGATATATAGTGGTTCCCACAACGATATGGGGCGGTCATTTTCAGGTCTAATGACCTGAAAAGGAAAGAAAAATGTTCCTCTTTCAGCGCAAATACCGCCCCCTCCTGGGACTTGACATAACGACCTCCTCGGTCAAGCTGATCGAGCTGGCCATGGGGGGTGGACAGTACCGTGTCGAGGCCTATGCGGCCGAACCCACGCCCCAGAACGCCATCAACGAGAAGGCGATCGTGGATGCCGAGGCAGTGGGGGAGGCGATCCGCCGCGCGGTGAAGCGCGCCGGCGCCAAGAGCAGCGAGGTGGCGGTGGCCATTTCCGGCGACGCCGCCATCACCAAGGTGATCCAGATGCCGCGCGCACTGCGCAGCGGCGACCTCGAGGCGCAGGTCGAGATGCAGGCCGACCAGTACATCCCCTTTCCGATGGATGAAGTCAGCTACGACTTCGAGGTGCTGGGACCCAACGAGAGGGACCCGGACTCCAACGACGTGCTGCTGGTCGCCACGCGCAGCGAGAACGTCGAGCAGCGCCAGGCGGCGGTCAAGGCCGCGGGCCTCACCGCCAAGATCGTGGACGTGGAGGCCTTCGCGCTCGAGAACGCCTGCAAGCTCATGACGCACCAGATGCCCGACGGCGGTATCGACCGCACCATCGCGGTGGTCGACTTCGGCGCGAGCAGCACCACTTTCAGTGTGCTGCGCAATCTGAAGGTGGTGTACACGCGCGACTTCGCCTTCGGCGGGCAGCAGCTCACCGAGGAGATCATGCGCACTTACGGGCTGGCGATGGAGGAGGCGGGACGCGCCAAGAAGGAAGGTGGCCTGCCCGGCAACTACCAGGCCGAGGTGCTCGACCCGTTCATCGACGACATGACCCAGCAGGTGAGCCGCTCGCTGCAGTTTTACCTCGCGTCCGGCTCCGGGCGCGAGCAGCCGGAAAAGATCCTGGTGTGCGGTGGCTGCGCCAACATCCCGGGCGTGGCGGAGGTGATCTCCAGCCGCGTGGGAATTTCTGCCGAGAAGGGCGACCCGCTCGGTCAGATGAAGCTGTCCTCGCGCGCCAAGGCGCAGGCGGTACAGCGCGATGCCACGGCACTGCTGACAGCCTGTGGGCTCGCATTGCGGAGTTTTGACTGACATGCCGCGTATAAACCTGCTTCCCTGGCGTGAAGGCGAGCGCAAGGAGCGCAAGCTCGCGTTCCTGGTGGCGCTCGGCGTGGCGGCGCTCGCCGCCGGCGTCACTGCGTTCGCCGCCTACCTGCTGTACGGCTCGATGATCGAGTCGCAGGAGCACCGCAACGCGCAGCTGCGCCTCGAGATCAAGACGCTCGATAAGCAGATCGAGGAGATCAACAACCTCGAGGTCGCCAAGCAGAAGTTCATCGCGCGCATGGAGATCATCGAGAAGCTGCAGCGCTCGCGGCCGGAGATCGTGCACGTGTTCGACGAGATCGTGCGCACGCTTCCCGAGGGTGTGTATCTCACCGGCGTGAAACAGACCGAAAAACGGCTGCGGTTCGACGGCGTCGCGCAGTCGAGCACCCGCGTGTCCTCCTTCATGCGCAACCTCGATGGTTCCCAGTGGCTGCGTAATCCCGAGCTCGAGGTCGTGCAGACCGCCAAGGGCCCCACGCCCGGCTCGAGCTTCACGCTGACCGCCGACCAGGTGACCACCGCGGCGCCGGAGGATGGCTCCGCCAAGAGCAAGATCAGGAAGGCCAGCCTCGGCGCGGGGAGACGGCAATGAATCTGCTCGACGAGCTGCGCGCACTCGATCCGCGCGATCCGGGCCGCTGGCCCCTGCCGGTGCGCGTCGGCGCGGTCGCGGCGGCGTTTCTCGCGCTGACGCTCCTCGGTGGCTACCTGCTGGTCTGGAACGAGCAGCGGCCGGAGCTGCAGCGCCACCAGGACGAGGAGCAGCACCTGCGCCAGGAATTCCGCACCAAGCACGCCAAGGCCGTGAACCTCGATGTCTACCGGCAGCAGCTCAAGGACATCGAGCGCTCCTTCGGCGCACTGCTGCGCCAGCTCCCCGGCAAGACCGAGGTGCCGAACCTGCTGGTCGACATCTCGCAGACCGGGCTGGCCGCCGGGCTCGAGGAGAAGCTGTTCCAGCCCCAGCCCGAGCAGAAGAAGGATTTCTACGCCGAGCTGCCCATCAAGATCCGCCTGACCGGCAGCTACCACCAGTTCGGCGAGTTCGTGAGCGGCATCGCGGCGCTGCCGCGCATCGTCACGCTGCACGACATCGACATCAAGTCCGACAACAAGGACGCCTACGATCAGCTGTCCCTGGAGCTCACGGCGAAGACCTACCGCTACCTGGAAGAGGACGAGATCGCCGCGGGCGAGGCGGACAAGAAGAGCGACGTCGCCCACCGTGCCAAGCCGGCGGGTTGACCCATATGAACGGCGTACCGCGGTACTCACTCATGCGTAAGGTTCCACACCAACCCCGTTTACACCTGCTGGGCGTGGCCCTGGCGTGCGTCGGCTACGCCGCGCTCACGGCGTGCTCGAGCGCGGACAACGAGCTGGCGCGCTTCATCGAGGACACGAAGAAGGAGCCGGGCGGGCGCGTCGAGCCGCTGCCGGAGATCAAGCCCTACGAGACCTTCCTGTACTCGGCGGCCGAGCTGCGCTCGCCGTTCCTGCCGAGCACCCCGGGTGCCGGTGCGGGCTATGGCGGCATACGTCCCGACGCCAAGCGCAACCGCGAGTTCCTCGAGCAGTTCTCGCTCGACACGCTGAAGATGGTCGGCACGCTGCGCCTCGGTGGGCAGATGTACGGCCTGGTGCAGACCAAGGACGGCCTGGTGCATCGCGTGAGCGCCGGCAACCACCTCGGCCAGGCGGAAGGCAAGATCACCGACATCACGCCGGCCAAGATCACTCTGATTGAAGTCGTTCCGGACAGCCTCGGCGGGTACATGGAGCGCCCGGCGGCGCTCGCCCTGAACGAGTAAAGGTCCAGCAGGGAGTCCATGCATGCAAGCGTCTAGCCTTATGAATCGCCTCCTCGGCACGGCCCCCCGGCTGGTGCTCGCAGGGGTACTCGGCACTTTCGCGGGCACCGCATGGGCCGCGGATCAACCCGCGCTGCAAGCCATCGACGTGCAGCCCCTGCCCGGCCAGCAGCTGCAGATCACCCTGCGCCTGTCGGGGCCGGCGCCGCAGCCGCTGTCGTTCACCATCGACAACCCGGCGCGCATCTCCTTCGACCTGCCGAACACCACGCTGGCGCTGGCCTCGCGCCGCATCGACGTGCACGCCTCCGGCCTCGACACCATACTGGCCGCCGAGACCAAGGGCCGCACGCGTCTGGTGCTGAACCTCGACAAGCTGGTGCCGTATGACACGCGGGTCGACGGCAACAACATCATCGTCATGCTCGGCGGCAGCGCGGCGCGCGCCAGCGCGGGCGCCGCCCCCTCTGGCGCTGTGGCCGCGGGCGGTGGCGGCGGGGTACGCGAGCTGCGCGCCATCGACTTCCGGCGCAGCACCGACGGCGCCGGGCGCGTGATCGTCAGGCTCTCCGATCCGCATATGCACGTCAACCTGCACCAGATCGGTGACCAGGTGGTCGTCGATTTCAGCGACGCGAGCGTGCCTGCCAACCTCATGCGCCGCTACGACGCGAGCGACTTCGGCACGCCGATCAGGGGCTTCGACGTGACGCGGGTGGGCAACGGCTCGCGCATCTCCATCACCGCGAGCGGCGACTACGAGCAGCTCGCCTACCAGTCCGACGACCAGTACGTGGTCGAGATCGCGCCGCGGCGCAAGGCCGCCAACGCCCAGGAGGAGCGGCCGGTGTACACCGGCGAGCGCCTCACGCTGAACTTCCAGGACATCGAGACGCGCGCGGTGCTGCAGCTGCTCGCCGATGCCAGCGGCCAGAACATCGTGGTGAGCGACTCGGTGAGCGGCAACGTCACGCTGCGGCTGCAGAACGTGCCGTGGGACCAGGCGCTCGATATCGTGCTGCGCACCAAGGGGCTCGACAAGCGCCGGCAGGACAACGTCATCATCGTGGCGCCGCAGGCCGAGCTCGCCAGCCGCGAGAAGGCCGAGCTGGCCGCGAGGAAGGACGTGCAGGAGCTCGCGCCGCTGCGCTCCGAGTACCTGCAGGTGAACTACGCCAAGGCCCAGGACATGGCGGCGCTCATCAAGACGCAGACCAATTCGCTGCTGTCGACGCGCGGCAGCGTCGCGGTCGACGATCGCACCAACACCCTGCTGCTGCAGGACACCGCCGACCGCCTGGCGGACGTGCGCCGCCTGGTGGCGACGCTCGACATCCCGGTGCGCCAGGTGCTCATCGAGGCGCGCATCGTCATCGTCAATAACGACTTCGAGCGCTCACTCGGCGCGCGCTTCGGCCTGACCAACTACCAGAAGTACGGTAGCACCGGGCTCGTGACCACCACCGGCACGGCCGCCGGCACCGACCTGGCGATCGGCTCGGCGCTCACCAACGTGGCGAGCACCGGCTCGATCTACCCGGTCTCGGTGCCGACCGGATCCAGCGCCACGAACCGCTATAACGTCAACCTGCCGGTCACCAGCGCCGCGGGCACGATCGCCCTCGGCATCCTCGGCAACAATTTCATCGTCGACCTGGAGCTGTCGGCTGCCCAGGCGGAGACCCAGGCGAACATCATCTCCTCGCCGCGCGTCATCACCGCGAACCAGAAGGAGGCGATCATCGAGCAGGGCGTGGAAATCCCCTACCAGCAATCCGCCTCGAGCGGCGCGACCACCATCCAGTTCAAGAAGGCGGTGCTGTCACTCAAGGTCAAGCCCCAGATCACGCCCGACAACCGCATCATCCTCGACCTCGACGTCAAGGACGACGCCGTCGGCACCGTGGTGGTGACGTCGGGGGGTGTGAACGTACCCTCGATCGACACGCGCGAGATCACCACGCAGGTGCTGGTGAACGACGGACAGACCGTGGTGCTCGGCGGCATCCTGTCGACCACGCAGCGCGAGGACGACACCAAGGTGCCGTACCTCGGCGACCTCCCGGTGCTCGGCCACCTGTTCAAGAACACCATCCACAAGGACGACAAGGACGAGCTCATGATCTTCATCACCCCGAAGATCGTGCGTGAGGGCGTGAACGTCTACAACTGACGCGCCCGGGTCCTGCGCTGATGCTTGCGGCCGCCTGACGGGCGGCCGCGGCGTTTTGTATCCTGTCCGCTCGCATGCTCGGCAAGACCAGCGTATTCCTCATCGGCCCGATGGGCTCGGGCAAGACGGCCGTGGGCCGCCACCTGTCACGCGCGCTCGGACTGCCCTTCTACGACAGCGACGCGGAGATCGAGCGGCGCACCGGGGTCGACATCCCGTTCATCTTCGAGAAGGAAGGCGAGGCCGGCTTCCGCCAGCGCGAGCGCGAGGCGATCGAGGCGCTCACGCTGTTGGCGCGCATCGTGCCGAGCGCGGCTGTGTCGTGTACCTGCAGACCTCGGTGGCGCAGCAGGCGCAGCGTGTGCGCCATGGCAGGAACCGCCCGCTGCTCTCCGACGGCGACACCAGCGCGCGCCTGGGACAGCTCATGGACGCGCGCGCACCGCTGTACGGCGAGATCGCCGATATCACCGTGTCGACCGACGGCCGGCGCGTACACAGTGTCGCCGAGCAGATCCTGCGCGAGCTCGCTGCGGTGCGCGCCACACACTAGTTTCCGGCGCAAGAGTGATGTGCCCTTTCCCGCCAATTCCACTGCCCGCGCCGGAAAGTAATTAGCCTGCGGCCGCCGTGGTGCTCACGGTGTTCCCTTCCTGCCTGTGGGACGCCGGGAAGATTCCTCCAGATAGAAGATTCCTCCAGATAGAAGCAGCCACGGTGACCCGTGGATGTCTTTTTTGCGGACGAACGGCCGTGATGTGTTACGGATAAATGGCTTGCCTATATTA
>Ga0209472_1000272_pt1 | contig 31659 bp, 25 predicted proteins | sample GraSoiAngelo_130_FD_185887 | JGI IMG/M metagenome (GOLD analysis project Ga0209472, IMG submission 185887) | Grasslands soil microbial communities from the Angelo Coastal Reserve, California, USA - 14_0929_02_20cm (SPAdes) (version 2) | ecosystem: Environmental > Terrestrial > Soil > Grasslands ... | reverse complement strand
AGAATGGGGCCGGCGATTTCTTCGGCGGTGGCGGCGCGGCCCAGAGGGATCACAGTGGAAGCCATTTTCTGGCCCGCTTTTGTCTCAAGCACGGGAACTGACATATCGGTAGCCACCCAGCCCGGAGCGACGCAGTTCACCAGAATATTGTGGCGCGCGAGTTCCGTGGCGAGGCCCTTGGTGAAGCTGATGATGCCCCCTTTGCTTGCGCCATAGTGCGTGTGGAAGGATTCGCCACGCTGTCCGGCAGTGGAACTGATGGGAATGATTTTGCCTGACTTCTGCTTGATCATTTGGGGAACGGCAAAATGAATGATCGAATAGACGCTCTTGAGGTTGATGCGAATCATGTCGTCCCATTGCTTTTCGGTCATTTTCTCTATGGGCAGATCTTCCGGGTTCCAAACGCCGGCATTGGCGACGAGAATGTCCAGGCGGCCGAGCCGCGCGATGGTATGTTCGACAAGCTTTTGGTTCTCGGCGTGCTTACCCACATCGGCCTTGAAAGCTTCCACGCGAGTGCCGTGCTTGGCGGCTTCTTGTTGGACCTGCAGCGCGGCGTCCTTGGCTTTGACGTAGTTGAAAACTACGTCGGCGCCAGCCTGTGCAAAGAGTTTGACGGCCGCAGCGCCGATTCCACGCGAACCGCCGGTGATGAGTGCCGCCTTGCCTGCGAGAGAAATCATCAAGCCCCCAAGAAGTCGATAGTCGACAGGTGAAAGTCAAAAACCCAACCATGCAGTTCAGCGGTGCGCATCGGCCGCGCGTGTTGCCTGCACCAGGGTGCGAAAAAGCGCCGAGGACAGCGCGTGGTCCTTCATGCGCTCCGGGTGCCACTGTACGCCGACAACCCAGTGTTTATGTGGTTCGTGCTCGACGGCCTCGATCACTCCATCGGGGGCGACCGCAGCGACGCGCAGGCCGTGACCCAGATCTCGGACGGATTGGTGATGCGAAGTATTGATTTGGACGTCAAATCCGCCGTTCTGGTTTGCGAAACCGGAAATGGCCGTGAGTTGCGCGATTTCACCTCCAGGCTCGATCCTCGCAGGATGAACGGGGTCGGGTGCATCCGGCGCAAGACCTTCCTTGCTGTGCTCGATATTGGTGTGGAGCTCGCTGGCGATGTCCTGGTAGAGGGAACCGCCTAGGCACACATTCAGACTCTGGCAGCCATAGCAAATCGCCAGCACCGGTTTGCCGGAGGCGAAGGAGTGCTCGAGGATAGCGAAATCGGTTTTTTCCCGGTTGGGATCGGCGTCGTGCGTCTTTTCATGGCGCGGGGCGCGGTATAGCGCCGGATTTACGTCCGCGGGCGCGCCGGGGAGGACGAAGGCGTCCAAATCTTTGACTTGGGAGGCGAGGTCGCTCCCTGAGAGTTGGAGAGACACGCGGACAGGCTCGCCTTCGGCTGCGCAGACGGCGTCGAAGTAATACTGAAGCTTGTTGGTGATCTGGTTGGCTTCTTCGTGAGAAGTGCGCCAGGGGATGCCCACACGGGGGCGGCTGGCAGCGCTCGGTTGGAGATTAGCAGGGGTCATGGAACACCAAATCGTAGCATTCGGACAGGAAGGCGGCAACCGGAGGAAAATTCCAGAGTACAATCCGGCATGGAAGGTAATCGAACCCATGGACACTCAGATCAAGGGCTTCGCGGACTTGATGTACGAGCAATCCTTTGTGGAATCGGCGGTTTCGACAAGGGCCGACACCACAAACTTACTGAAGGAGAGAACCACGAAGCGAACTGCCAAAACGCCCGTCAAGGAGAGCCAGATCAATGGCATCGTCAAATTCCAGGTGCAGCATATAGAGCGGTGCTTGGCTGCGCGATTGGAGTCCTACGAACGAGCGTACGAAGAAACCGGAAAAGTTCCGACAGAGGAAGAATTGGAGGAGATCCTCGCGGAGCTCAAAACCGTCGGGGATCTCCAAGTCAAGCATTCCAGTTCTTTCATCGATAATTTTTTGCGGGCGAGGCGCGCCCAAGTGCAATGCGATCCGGAACAGAGCTTGATGGAAGGCTGCGCCGAGGCACACGACCGCGTGTTGCGAACTTGGAAGAATTGGGGGGAGAAAATACGGATTAAGGAGGTTGCTCCGGCTAAGATAAAAGCAGCGGCAAAGCCCCCGGCTCAAACCGTCGCTGAAACACAACCGATACCAGACGAAGCCGTTCCCATGGAGAAACAGCGCTCAAACCGGACATTGTTTGCCTACTATTGGTGTTTTTTTAAGAGGCTTGGCAACGAGTGCAATCGCACTTGGAGGGGGGAATTGGCTGCTGCGTTGCTCACGGCTACCGGCGCATATCTTCTAATCCACCGCGTGAGTGCGGTTGCATGGACGAGCTTTAAGAGCGAAGGCCTTTCGATGGTGATTGCGGTGTGGAGCATTGCATTGTGGCACGTACTTCGCACGCCGTGGCTGCTTCACAAAGAGGCCTCGAGCACAAGCGGCGGAATCCGCAGGGTGCATTGGGGCCACGGCTTGTTTGGGATAGTTGTCCTGGCAGGAGTCCTCGCCGGCAGCGGATTGTACGCGAGGAAGCAGCTCGCGAAGCCCATTGCACCCGTCATGGCAGCGCCTTATGTAGAACCGAAGAATTCGCTAAGAAAAAGAACCCTGAGCTTGGCAAACGACCTGAATGTATTTCTCGGGGAGCGGTGGTCGAAGCGCCCTCCTGGACATGGCCCAGACACATTGAAATATGACCAGGCGACGCTCGATCTCTATATGAAGTTTTATAGGAGTCCAATGGTAGGGATTCTCCAGGAACTGCAGGACAAAGGTTTGGACACCGGTCTGCTCGGCGCTCCCGGCGGAGCACCGTCTCGATTTCTTTTGCCCGATGAGATTCGGCAGCTTCGTGACCTTGCTTACCATTTGGATGAGAAGGGAAATGTCGTGAAGTTTTAGAAGGCGCGGATCGAGATCAAGCCCGGAGGGACGCGGAGTGCACGAGAGCAGCGTCGAGGCAGAAGTCGGGACGGTGGAAGAAGGCAGGTAACTCGGAGAGGCGGAGAGCGAGGCGTTCGGGGGAGGCGGCGCGGAGAGTGACGTGGCCAAGCTTGCGGCCGGGACGCGGCGATTTTCCGTAGAGATGGAGATGGGCGTCGGGGACGGCGAGGATTTCGGAGGAGCCGGGGACCTCGCCTATTAGGTTGAGCATGGCACAGTGGCCCGCGGGCCCCGTCGAGCCCAACGGGAGGCCGAGCACGGCGCGCAGATGGTTCTCGAATTGGCTGGTGACGGCGCCTTCGATGGTCCAGTGCCCGGAATTGTGGACGCGCGGCGCCATTTCGTTGATGAGAAGTTCGCCCTGATGTTCGAAGAATTCGAGAGCTAGGACGCCGACGTATTTCAGGGATTCCAGGACGCGGCGGGCGGCATTCTCGGCGGAGCGCTGGATGTTCGCATCGAGGCGCGGGGCGGGGGCGATTGAAAGGCGGAGGATGCCGCTGCGGTGGTGATTCTCAACCAGCGGGTAAATGGCAGACTCCCCATTTCGCGAACGAACCGCAAGAATAGAGAGCTCGCGGGTGAAGGGAACGAAACGTTCTAGGATCAGCGCGACGGCGGGGATCTCGGACTTGGCTTTGGCGACGTCCCCCGTGGCGCGGAGAACCCACTGACCTTTGCCGTCGTAACCCATGCGAGAAGTCTTGAGAACAGCGGGAAGCCCGATTGTTTTTACGGCAGCGTTGAGTTCGCTGGGATTCGAAACGGCGGCGAATTCAGTGGTGGTAATGCCGAGTCTGCGAAACAGATTCTTTTCTGCGAGGCGATCCTGCGCGGCTTCCAGAGCGGCCGGCGGAGGATAGATAGGAACACGCTCGGCCAGAAAATTAGCAGCTTCGACGGGGATGTTTTCGAATTCGTAGGTGACCAGTTCAAGACCGCTGGAAAATTTTTCGAGCGCGGCTTGATCGGTGTAATCGGCGGTGACGCGCTGGGCGATGCGGCCTACGGGAGCTTCCGGAGAGGGATCGAGAAAACGAAAATGCAAGCCGAGAGGATAGCCGGCGAGAGCGAGCATGTAGCCGAGCTGTCCGCCGCCGAGGATACCGATAGTCACGCGCGCTTTCCCTTTTTCTTTGACGCCGATGCACCCGCGGCGGGATCGGGGTTGGCGAGGACTCGGACAGTTTGTTCGGCGCGGAACTTTCGCACGGCTTCGCGGAAGGGTCGGTGCTTGGTGCCGAGGATGGAGGCGGCGAGAAGAGCGGCATTGACCGCGCCGGACCTGCCGATGGCGAGTGTGCCGACGGGGACGCCCCCGGGCATTTGCGCAATGGAGAGGAGCGAGTCGAGACCTTTAAGGGCTTTTGATTCGACAGGAACGCCGAGGACCGGGAGAACGGTTTTTGAAGCGGTCATGCCGGGAAGATGAGCGGCGCCGCCTGCGCCGGCGATGATGACCTCGATGCCGCGTTTTTCGGCGTGCGAAGCGTATTCGAAGAGATGGTCGGGCGTGCGGTGGGCAGAGACGACGCGCGTTTCATGTGGAACACCGAGGGCCTTAAGAGTCTTGGAGGCAAATTTCATGGTATCCCAGTCGGAGCCGGAGCCCATGATGATGCCGACTAGAGGGTGTTCGCGTTCGCCGAGATGATCGCTCCCGGCATTAACGAATCCATTTGGCTTCTTCCGCACTGTAACCATCCATGATGCTAAAGAAAGAATGCCAGCGTGAAAGCCGGCGCTCCAAAGCTCTACTCAACCCGAGGCGATATTCTACGGTTTTTTTCAGCGCGTTGCGACTTGCGCGCGGTGCTTCCAATAGTGGCGAAGCTGGCCGACCAGATAAAGTGAGCCGGTGATGAAAATGGCGTCTTCGGGCGTGGCTTCGGCGAGGGCATGTTCGAGGGCGCGTTCGGCGTCGGGAATCACGGAAAAACGCGAAGCATGATGGCCAGCGATTTCGGCGAGTTGCGCGGCCGAGACGGCGCGCGCCGTGCGTGGTGCGGTAAAGACGACTTCCGCGGCGTGTGGGAAAACGAGGCCGGCGACTTCGTCAACGGCCTTATCCCGGAGAGCGGCGTAGAGCAGCCAAATCTTGCGCCCTTGGAAATTTTGCTGCAGAAAATGGGCGAGTTCGCGGGCGGCGCCTGGATTGTGAGCGCCGTCGACGTAGATGTCAGGGGCGGACTGCAATTTTTCGAGGCGTCCGGGCCACACGGTATTGGCAATTCCGGTTGTTAGCGCTTCATTAGGAATACGAAAGCCGCGGTCTTGTAGGAGACGAGCAGAGGCGAACGCGTTCAAGGCGTTCTGCAACTGGAAGCGGCCGGGAAGGCTTGGGCTGATTTCGAAGCTTTTTCCGGAATCCACTTCAATGATGCGCGCGAAAACCCTGCCGATTTCCATGGATTCGCGATCGACGCGAAAAAGTTGCGCCGGCTCGACGACCGGACTGCCAAGACTCTCGGCGCGAGTCAGAATAACTTCGCGGGCTTCCGGATGCTGTTCGGCGAGGACGAGGGGCACGCCAGGCTTCAGGATTCCTGCTTTTTCGGAAGCGATTTCTTTGAGTGAGTGGCCGAGAAAGTTTTCGTGGTCGAAATCAATGCGGGTGATGATGGCGACGGCAGGAGAGAGAATGTTGGTGGCATCGAGGCGCCCGCCGAGACCGACTTCGAACACGCCAAATTCAACTCGCTCGCGAGCAAAAGATTCGAACGCCATGGCGGTCACGCACTCGAAATAAGTGGGATGCGCGCGCAGTTTGCCGGTGGCGAGAAGTTCTTCGATCAGAACTTGTATGCGCGTGAAAATTTCTGCGAGCAATTCGTCATTAATCTCTTTTCCATTAATGCGAATGCGTTCGTTGATTTTTTCAAGGTGAGGCGAAGTATTGAGCCCAGTTCGAAACCCGGCTTGGCGCACGATGGACTCGAGGAACGCCGCGGTTGAGCCTTTCCCGTTAGTACCGGCGATGTGGGCGCTGGGATAGGCGCGATCGGGGCGGCCAAGTCGCTCTGCGAGGGCGGTAATGTTTTCAAGATCAAACTTCGCGGCGGCAGCCTGCGTTGGCGCGGCCAATTCGCGCCCAAGAGCAAGCAAGTAGCGGACCGCGGCCTCGTAATTCATCTCAGGTCAAGAGCAAATCGAGGGAGTTGGCGATAAACGACTTGAGCTCTTTGCGGTGGACGACGGCGTCTAGGAAACCGTGTTCGAGCAGGAATTCGGAGCGCTGAAAGCCTTCGGGGAGTTTCTGGCGGATGGTCTGCTCGATGACGCGCGGGCCCGCAAAGCCGATGAGCGCGCCGGGCTCGCCGATGTTGAGGTCGCCGAGCATGGCGAAGCTGGCGGTGACGCCTCCCGTGGTTGGATCAGTGAGCACGGAGATGTAAGGGAGCTTTTCGTCATCGAGGCGCGCGAGGGCGGCGGAAACTTTGGCAAGCTGCATCAGGCTGATGGCGCCTTCCATCATGCGCGCGCCGCCGGAACAGGAAATGGCGATGAACGGCTGCCGTGTTTCGATGGCGAGCTCAATGCCGCGCGTGACTTTTTCGCCGACCACAGCGCCCATCGAGCCGCCGATGAAGCCAAATTCCATAGCACACATGACGACGGGGCGGCTGTTGAGCTGGCCTTCGGCTGTGATGACGGCGTCGTTCATTCCGAGCTTTTTCTTGGCTTCCCGCAGGCGCGCGGCGTAAGGCTTGGTGTCAACAAATTTAAGCGGGTCGGTGGAGGTCATGCCGGCGTCGTGCTCGGTCCAGCGGCCGTCGAGAAGCATTTCCAGGCGCTGCTTGGAATTCATTTTGAAATGGAACTGGCACTTGGGGCAGACGAAGAGATTCGCTTCAAGGTCCTTGCGAAAAACGATAGTGCGGCAGGACTCGCACTTGACCCACAAGCCTTCGGTGCGCACGCGGCGCTCTTCGGGCGGCGTGGATTGTTCGATCGATTTTTTGTCGCGCTTGAACCAGGCCATGGAGAAAGTTGTAAGTTTATAACTTCGCACTCAAGAAAAGAGCGACGCGGCTAATGTATTCGCCCTTGGCAATCTGCTAAGCCCCCAACACCCTGCTAATAGTCAATCCCCCGTTGAGCCAGTATACCCTTGGTGTAGGGGTGTTTCACCTCGCGCATCTCGGTGACGAGGTCGGCAAGCTCAACGAGCTTGGGATGGGCGTTGCGGCCGGTGCAGATGACGTGGACGCGCTCCGGGCGGTTTTTCAGCGCTTCCACCACTTCGTCGGGGTCGAGCATTTTGTAGCTGATGGTGTAGTTGATTTCATCGAGGACGACGAGGTCGTATTTTCCGCTGTAAATGGCGTCGCGGCCCGCTTGCCAGCATTCTTGTGCGAGCTTGATGTCCGCAGGATCGGTTTCGGCTCCGCCGATTTTGACGAAGCCGCGCCCCATCGGACGGATTTCAAATTTGTCGTCGCCGAGCATTTTGGCGGCGTCGAGCTCGCCGTAGTGCCACGAACCCTTGATGAACTGGACCATCATGACGCGCAAGCCTTGGCCCACGGCGCGGAATGCCGTGCCGAGCGCGCAAGTGGTCTTGCCCTTGCCCGGCCCGGTGTAAACGATGAGAAGTCCCTTTTCTTCCGGCATAGTTTGGTGAATCGGTGAACTCTTTCAATCGCGTCGAAAGGACTAGAGTTTGCGGAGTCTGATTGGAAAGGTCAAGTTGCGGCGAAAAAACTAAGCGAGTTGCAGGCGCTTCACGAGGTTTTCGGCGACAGCGGAGATGCGCGTTCGTGAATTAGAGGAGAGTTCGCGGCCCTGGGCGGAATTTTTGTCGCGCAAGACGATCCAGAGTCCGGGGCGGTAGGTTTCGTCCTCGCCCGGACAGATGGCACCGGTGAACTGGGCGAGTTCGAGGCTCGTGCCGCTGAGAAGTTCCATGAGGATGCCGCGAGCGTCATCGACGAGATCGCGAAAGCCTTGCGAAACAAGTATGGCGTCGACGTCGCGCGGCGTAGGTTGCTCGAGCTGGTTGAGATCGTAATCGGGCAGCGCTCTTTCCAGGGGGATTTCGATGGTGGCGGAAGGCTGGTCTTTGTCAGCGGCGATTCGAATGGCCATGGGATATGGTTTTACACCACGTGGGCTATTTCGGATAGGGGCTGCTGGAGAGAATGGCAAACGCCCGATAAAGTTGTTCCGCGAGCATGACGCGGGCGAGCTCGTGGGAGAAAGTCATCGGGCTAAGAGAAAACTTTTGGTGGGCCCGCTGCCGGAGCGCCTCCGGAAAACCGTCGGCATCGCCGCAGAGGAAGACGAGTTCGCGAGTGCCCCGATCGCGAAGCTCGCCGAGCCATTTGGCAAGCGCGTTCGAATCAAGGTTCTTTCCACTCGCGTCAAGAACGACGACGGTGGCTGCGCGATCAGCATCGAGCTTCTTCAGAGCCGCATTACCATCACGGACTTCAGTGACTTCGATCGGGCATGACCGGCCAATGCGTTTTACGTAATCGTCGAGAATAGCGCGCATCTCGGGGCGGCGCGTTTTCCCGAGCATGAGCAGGCGGAGTTTCACTTCAAACCATACTTCTTGCGCTTCTCGAGGAGCGTTTTGCGGCTAATGCCCAGGGCTTCAGCGGAGCGGCTAATCTGGTAATGCGTGGCTTCGAGGGTGGCGGCAATGACTTCGCGCTCAACCTCCTCAAGCGTGCGGAGCCCGGCAACAGAGCTGGCGGCGCCAGCGGCCCGCACACTTTCAGGAAAATCTTCGGGCTCGAGAAGCTCAGGCCCAGGGGCAGTGCCTCGGGGATGCGAGAAAACCACGGCACGCTCGAGAGCGTTGCGCAGTTCACGGATATTGCCGGGCCAGGCGTAAGCGGCGAGCATGCGGCGAGCCGAATCACTCAATTGCCCATTGGGGCGTGAGTGGACAGAGCGGAGCGTCGCGAGAAGATGATCGGCAAGAGCCAGGATATCGGCGCGGCGCTCGCGAAGCGGAGGAACTGCGAGTGACAAAACATTCAGCCGGAAATAAAGGTCTTCCCGAAAGCTGCCGGATTTCACCGCGGCGGGAAGGTCGACGTTGGTGAGAGCAATAAGGCGCGCCTCGATGCGAAGAGTTTCCGTACCGCCAAGGCGTTCAAACGTGCGCTCCTGCAAAACTCGGAGAAGTTTCCCTTGTGCTCCGGACGAAAGCGCGGCGACCTCATCGAGAACAATGGTGCCATTGCCGCCCATTTCGAAGCGGCCGAGTTTGCGCTCCACCGCGCCGGTGAAAGCGCCGCGCTCATGGCCGAAGAGCTCGCTTTCGACAAGCTGCGCCGGAAGGCTGGCGCAATCAATTTTCAGGAACGGAGCGTCGCGGCGTGGACCAAGTTCATGAACCAGGCGTGCAAGGTGATCCTTGCCGCTGCCGCTCTCGCCTGTGATCAGGAGCGTAGCGGGAGCGACCGCGACTTTCTGCGCGAGTTCAAGAAGACGTTGTGAAGCGGGATCCGCGGAGATCCACGGCAATCGTTCTGCGGTCATTGCCGCGAACGGCCGCTTTGTGGCCGGTTGGAAACGGCTTCGCCGGAAAAATGTTCATGCCCGAACTGCGAATGCGGGAGGTCTTGTTCAGAAGGACCATCGGGCCGGTCGGGAAGTTCAAGCTTGGGGGCCATGCGCCAGAGGCGCTCGAGATCGTAGTAGCGCCGGGCCTGCTCGCTGAAAACGTGCACGACAAAGCCGCCGAAATCCAGCAGCGCCCATTCTGCGGAGCGATGTCCCTCGCGATGTTCGGGCGAGCGGCCAAGATTTTTATGGAGTTGGGCCTCGATTTCGGTGCAGATGGCTTGGACTTGCGGCGTGCTGAAGCCCGTGCAGACGATAAAGTAATCCGTGAACGCGCCTGCCGCCGTGAGGTCCAGCACAGTGATGCCCGCGGCTTTCTTTTCTTGTGCGGCTTCTACGGCGAGGCGGACGCCCTCTGGCAAGGATTCCAATTTCATTTGAGATTCCGGTATAGGCCCTGTTTCAGAATGTATTCCTCGACGCGCGCGGATACAAGCCCATGGATGGACTGGCCACGGTGCGCCTGTCGCCGCACATCAGTAGCGGAAACATCGCTGGAGACATTTTCGAGCAAATAAATCGTGGACTTGTGAAGGTGCGCGACAACCTGGGAAGGCGGATCGGCTTCTTTTTTTTCGTCCGCGCGAGCAATCAAGTCCGGCGGGATAACCAGGCGCAGCGCTTCCGGGCGAATTCCAGGGCGATTGGCGATGATGAAATCGCAAAGCGTGAGCAGCGTTTCATACTCCTTCCACATTGGGATGTCCAGGAAGGCGTCGGCGCCAATGATGAAAGAAAGCCGGTCGCCGTGGTAAACGTGGCGGAAATAGCGCACGGTGTCCACGGAATAGTGAAGTTGTGTGCCGCTGAAATCCTCGCCGGCTTCGGCGAGGGAGGGAACGAAGTGCGGATGCTCGGTGCAAGCGAGCGAGACCATCGCAAAACGGTGCGGAAACGGAGCGAGGTGCTGCTTCAGCTTGTGCGGCGGACGGCTAGCGGGAATGAAATGAATTTCGTCGAAATTAAAACGCCGGTCGGCGGCGCGAGCGACAGAAAGGTGGCCGTTGTGGATGGGGTCGAAGGAGCCGCCAAAAACTGCAATACGGCGAGGATGATGCTTTGCGGCGGTGTGGTGCGCTTGCGCTACGGTCAATGAGGCTCCCAAGAAAGCATTGTCGGCTCGAACCAGGTCATGGTTGGGCACGACACAACCAATTCTCTCACGAATCTTCCTGTTTGTTCGTGGCCACAGCGGGGCGGTCAACAGCTGCGGATAGCGATTTCACATGCACACCCTCGGTCGCCAGAGTGTCCGTACTGGAATCATGAGGGACGCGGGGAATCTTATCCAGCGCATCGGCAATGGAGCGAACGAGTCCCTTCACACCGTCTCCGGCAACAGCCGAAATGGAGTGAAATTCGAATTCCCGCCTCCCGCAGAAATCTCGAAGAGCGTCGAGACGCGTGCGGTCCGTCGTGGCGTCTAGCTTCGTGGCTACAACGATCATCGGTTTTTCGATCAGGGACGCGCTAAAGGCTTCCAGTTCGCCGTTGATGATCTCGAAGGAATGGATGGGATCGTCGGCGTTGGAGTCGCTCGTATCAATGAGATGAACCAACAGCCGTGTGCGTTCGACGTGGCGGAGGAAACGGATGCCGAGACCCGTGCCCAAGTGCGCGCCTTCGATGAGGCCGGGAAGATCGGCGACAACAAAAGTGCGTCCGAGTTCGGTACCGTGCCCGCCAGTGCCGCCGTCGGCATTAACCACGCCGAGGTTGGGCTCGAGCGTGGTGAACGGATAGTTCGCAATTTTGGGCCGCGCCGCGGAAATCACGGAAATCAGCGTCGACTTACCCGCATTGGGGTAGCCAACCAGGCCGACATCGGCGAGCAGTTTCAGCTCCAGGCGAAAATGCCGCTCCTCGCCGGGAAATCCATCTTCATGTTCGCGCGGGGCCTGGTGCCACGGCTTGGCAAAATGTTGATTGCCGCGTCCACCGCGCCCCCCATGGGCGATCAATACGCGCTGGCCGGGCGTAGCAAGATCGGCGATGGTGGCGCCGCTTTGATCGTCAAAGGCAAGCGTGCCGACGGGCACTTGCAGGATCATGTCCTGGCCAGAATGGCCGGTGCAGTTGGAGCCTTCGCCGTGGCGTCCGCGATCGGCCTTGAATTCACGATTGTAACGGTATCGCAGCAGCGTGTTGTCGTTTGGGTTGGCTTCAAGATAAATGTTGCCGCCATGGCCGCCGTCACCGCCGGAGGGACCGCCTCGCGGAACGTACTTCTCGCGGCGAAAAGCGACGCAGCCGTTGCCGCCGTCGCCGGCCTTCACGAGAATTTTGGCTTCATCAACGAACACTGGAATATGACTCCTTAAGAGCCAGCCGTTTCCCGGCTAACAGCCGCATAGAAAAGAAAAACGCGGTCCAATGGGCCGGACCGCGGAAGCGAATAGGCGCGGATTGAATCCTCCGCAAAATGCAGCCGCAGAATACAGCTAGTTCGCTGCGGACTTGGCTTGCTCTGCGGGCGTGACGCTGATAAAGCGGCCGTGACGGCCCTTGTCCTCGAACTTCACGAATCCGGTGACCATCGCGAAGAGCGTGTCGTCCTTGCCCTGACCGACGTTCTCTCCCGCCTGATGCTTGGTGCCGCGTTGCCGTACCAGAATCGTGCCGGCGTTAACGAACTGCCCACCGAAGCGCTTGACGCCCAGCCTCTGCCCATGTGAATCGCGGCCGTTTGTTGAGGAGCCGCCGCCCTTCTTGTGTGCCATGACCCAATCCTTTTCGGGAAGCTGCCGGGCAGATGCCCGGCGAAATGTGTGAAGACTTACAGCTTGATATCGCTGACCTGCACGGCTGTGTAATTCTGCCGGTGACCGCGCGAAATCTTGTACTGGTTGCCCTTCTTGAACTTGAGCACGGTGAGCTTCTTGCCGCGGCCCTGCGACACGATTTTGCCGCTCACGGAAGCCTTGCCGGCGTCGGCGCCCGATACAATCTTCTTGTCATCCATGTGGACGGCCAAGACGGAGCCAAAATTCACCTTTTCCCCTACTTTGCCATCAACACGCTCGATGCGGATGGTGTCGCCGGGCGCGACGCGATACTGCTTTCCCCCGGTCTGAATAACGGCGTACATCAGTCCTCCAAGAGCTAAAGACAAACCCTAATTATAGAGGTTTCTGGCCGGAATCGTCAACGAACGAAATACCTGGGAAGTGACTCAGTTTGAGTCACTACCGTACCTGATTATTTCGAGGGCCGTGGTTTGATTTACGCTCAAGCGACAATCGAGACCATTCCGAGGACGTGCAGACCTAACGAAGCGTCGCCGGAAACCTTCACCTGAGCAAGAGCGGACTGGCGGTCTATGCCCTTGGTGAAAATGCGCCAGGCGATTTCCTGGGGAATCGTGGTTTCCGAAGCCGCTTCTCCAGTCGGTGCCTCGATGAGTTGCCAGACTTCATCGGCGCGATAGAGATACCAGATGCCGCCGCATTCACCAGAAACCGTGAACCGCAGCAAGGTGCCGGTTTTCGCGGAAACGTTTCGATAGGTGAACGGCAGAGCCCGCAGGAAGCAATCGAGAACGGGATAGTAGAACTCGCGGGTCATGATGCCCGGCTTGTTCACAGCGAGACGAATCTGCTGCTGGTGATGCCAGCGCTCGGTGAATTCGCGCGCGGTGTCAAACCAGTTTGGGGATTTTTCTTCGCCAGCCCAGCTTACGCCGTAGGGAGCCATCGCGTAAGGGTCGCGCGAAGCATGATATTCCGCCAATGATTTCACGGCGACTTCCACTAGTCTAATTAAGACTAGCGGGCTTAACCGACGATATAAGGTAACGCCTTCGCCATTCAAGCGGTTGATGAACGCCCCCAAATCAACAGAAGAATTGATTGCCGGACTTTCGGCCACATAACCATCCCGCCCGATGGAAACTCCGCGCAACGCCGTGTCCAAAAGATGGGCTGCGACATCCTTGACCTTCCATTTGGGTGAAACCGTCTGCCTTTCCCAATCTTCCGGTGCAAGCGAGCGAAGAAGCTTCATTAACATTCCGTCGAGCTTTGGAAACAGGTGGGCGGTCAGGATCGGCGGCAAAGGGTTGAGCTTGGTTTTCAAAGACGGTTCGGGCACGGAAGGAATCCTCACACTGGGTTCGCCGAAAAGCAACCTCGGCGAGGGAACTGGATTCTAGGCCGCCAGAACGGGCGCGTCTGGTGCGGAGTTCGGAGAAAGACGGCTAGCAACTTTCTGCGCCCGAGAGTGTTAAGTGAAGTGGGAACTTCGGCATGATCTGAAGAACCTGAACGAGTCACGGTCGTTCGCGGTCGAAATGATGGACTTCAGAAGGGGTCCAAAAATGCGTTATCTAAGAATTCTTGCTTTGCTCGGCATTTGTTTAGGTTCAGCATCTTTCGCCCACGCACAACGAGTCTTTGTCGGCGTTGGTGTGGCTCCAGCATACGTAGGCCCGGCGCCAGTCTGCGCTTACGGCTATTATGGCTACTACCCGTACGCCTGCGCTCCCTACGGCTATTACGGACCCGACTGGTTCGTAGGAGGAGGACTTATCGGAGCGGGCCCATGGTTCCATGGCTACTACGGGCCGAGATTTTATAGCCGGCCCGGCTTCTATGGCCGAGGTTTCTACGGCCGCCCGAGCTTTCACGAACGAGTCTTCGTAGACCGGGGTTTTCGCGGCCACGGCGGGTTTGAGCATGAAGGCTTCCGCGGCGACCGTGGATTCCATGGCAGTCATGGATTTCACGGAGGCGGCGGGTTTCGCGGCGGCGGTGGATTCCATGGCGGTGGTGGCCACGGAGGCGGGCATCGCTAATCAGGAGTCCGCCTAAATTCTCACAAACAACTGGAACGGCCGGCAGGAACTCCCCCCGGCCGTTTTCGTTTTGATCCTACCGCAAAACGCGAATTCCCTAGGCGCACACGCCTTCGTCAGTGGGCTGGGGAAACTGCTGCGAAAACCAGAAGGAATATTGCGTAGCGCCATTTTTCTGGTAATGCTCCAATCGCTCGCGTCCTTCGGCCACGGTAGGAACGTGTCCAACTGGAATCCACCACAAACAGTAAGTAGGCACGGCTGCCTTCTCGAACCATTTCGCACGGTCGCGAAAGACTTTGATGTGATTGGAGTTGTAGGCGAACTCGCGCAGCGCCTCGACGGACTCCCAGACGGACATGTTCACGATGACAAAGGGGTCGTGACTGTACGCAATGTCCGTGGCGTTTCCGGATTCCGACTGCAGCCGCCAGACAAATCCAGGAGCCTTGTCCGCGAGAGCGTTGATCGGCTCCAGTTGCGCGACGAATTCGGCGATTTTCGGATCGTCAAGCGGAGCGATCAAGCGTGCAATGTTAATTTGCGCGAGATGATAGTTCATGGCGGACTCCAGGCAGCTCCTTTCAGAGACGCTTCAGAAATCGAAACGGTAGCACAGGATGCTCCACGTGACGATGTGGCGGATGGATAAGCAGAACATTTTTTTGCCAGTGGAATAGTGGCGCCATGGGCTTAAAAGCGGAAGAGATAGGAGACTTTGACGAATATCTGGCGGCCATCATTCATAAATCGATTGGGAACGTGGAGGAGGTTGCCGTTGGAATCCTGACTGAGGCTGGGGTCGAGGTTCTGCAGGTTTGAGTTGTAACCGACGTATACGGCAGTGCCGGGATGGAGAAGATAGGTGAAGAGCAGGTCGGCGTTGAAGTTTTTCGTGGTTTGGAGCGAGGTGAGATTCTGGTTGGCAAGAACTGCAGCGTATTGTCCGATGAAACGCAGTGAGAATTCCCGCGTGAACTGGTAGTTCCACTTCGAGCGAATGATGTGGTTGTTGAAGATGTTGGGGCCGGAGGAGAGACTGCGGAGGCGCGTGAGGAGGTAGGTGTTATCGATAGTAAGCTTGCCAGTGGGTCGGACGGTAAGAAAGATCTGCGCGTAGCTCGATTGGGCAAGGCCAGGCGGGCCCGCGACTGGAGGGCCAGGAGGCGCGGGAATCAGCGGAGCGTCAAAGTTGGTGTCGGTGCCCCAGCCAAGCTCGCCGTTCACGGAGACCTGCTTGAAGAAGGCAGATTGGAAGAAGAAACCGGAATGATGGTGAGCATAGTCGCGATTATCGGGAAGAGCGCTGAAGTCGGAGGGGCGAAGGCGCTCGTGGCCGAGATTGCCGAAGAAGCCGAAAAATACCTGACGCTGAAACTGAAAACGGTAATTGGCGTTGGCAAACCATTCGAGACGCGTGCCCTTGTGGTCCCAGTTGTTGATGGTAAAGAGTCCTGGCCCATGCCAGACGAGATGCTTGCCTTCCGGACGAAAGCGGTAGAGAGCGAACTGGCTGAAGCGGCGGATGTCGGGGCGGCGAAAGAAACCGGTCTCGGTCTGGAATCCCTCTGAAGTGTCCTGATACAACACGTTGTATTCGACCTTTCGCGTGCTGTGCTCGACGTATTCCCAAAAGTCCGGCCCGCCCTTGTGGAAACCGTTGTTGAAATCGGTAGAGCTGACGAGCGCTTGTGCCGTGGTGTACCAAGTGGGGCTGAAGGTGATCTTTGCATCGATGCCGCCGACGCGGTTGGAGCCGACGATGCAGCGATTGTCAGTACAGGCGGTGCTGGACACGGTAGCAAGTTCCCGGTCCGTATAGATGAACCCGATGGTGGATTGCTTACCGATATCGTGATTCACGCGCAGCACACCGAAATAGGCTTTGGCGCCGGAGAGAGGGTCAGCCGGAGCAACGGACTTGCCCGGGGACTTATCGTCCGCAAAGAAGGCGCCGATAGACCATGGACCTTGCTTGCCCGTGAGGCGCAAGCCGTAATCGGGGTCGGCGATGCGGCGAGTAAAAACAAGATTTATGGGAGTGGCGAAATAGCCCGCATTTTCGAGAAAGAATGGACGTTTTTCAGGAAAGAAAACCTCGAAACGCTGGTTGACGGTGACTTGAGGCTCGTCGGATTCAACTTGGGCAAAATCAGGATTCAAAGTAGCGTCGAACACCAGGGAATCCTTGAGCACGATCTTGGAATCGAGGCCGGCGCGTGGTTCGAAGCTCTTCCCAACGAAATGGGGGACGCCGCCGGGACGATCATCCAGGCCGCGGAACGAGCGCAGAGAACCGTAGGGAACGAACTGTATGTTGCGCCCGGGAGAGATTTTTTTGAGTCCATCCGCATGCGTTTCCTGGCTCAGCCAGCCCTGGGTGTTGCTGCTGATATGCGGGTAGAAGGAGAATTCGAAGTTGCGGCGGATGTCGCGCTCAAAGAAGATGCCCCAGGTCTGTTCGGGATTTCGGGGAAAACGGAGCGAACGGAACGGAATCTCGAACCACACCACGAAGCCTTGAGACGTAACCTTGCCCAGTGAATTCCAAAGCATGTCGTAGGAATAGTCCGGCTCCTGAAAATCGTTCCAGATGCCGTCCTGCTGGACGCCGAAAGGGTTCACATAGAAGAAAAGGCCGTTCTTGCGGTCGCTGAAGGTATCCAGGACGAAACCGAACTGATCGTCGTCGTTGATTTGCTCGCGCCGGACCATGTGAGCACGAATTTTGTCCGGTTCGGAATCAAAACAAACGCAAACGACGTAGAGATTTTGATCGGTGTAGCCGAGATAGACTTCGGTTTTCTGAGAGATGGGGGAACCGTCTTTCGGGTCGCGCTGGACGAAGCCATCAATCTTCAGCATTTCGCTGGCGAAGGCTGGAGAAGGCTGCATCGTAAGGAAGTCAGCGATGGCCGGGCGCTTTTTCAGGTGAGGGATATGGAGACTCGTGAAGGTTACAGAATCTTTGGCAGGAGGACCTGCCAGGGCCGGAAGAGAAGGCCCCAGAAGGGCGAGGAGAATCAGCCGCAGAGCCCAAGAACGCTTGCTGGATAGAGAATGGCGCACTGCGAGGCTCCAGGACTGTGTCTTAGGCGCAAGTCGGTCAAAGGCTAGTCGGTAAACGCACCCGGGGCTCAAGTCTCCTGATTGTATTGACGACAGTGGGGGTGCAAGAGTTAGCTCTGTCAAACCGAGATTGCGGTTTTTTTCTTGGGCAAGGAGGCCGGCGATTCAGGCGCGCTAGAAGTTAAAACGGTAGCCGAGAATCATCTTGGCAAGCAAATGATCCGTTGCGCGCGTCACGCCCACTCCCACTCCAAAATTGACTTCCCATTTGGGCGAGAGATTCAGATCAATCGCAGGAAGAATCTGTTGTTGCTGCTGGCTGACCGGGTCGAAGCCCGTCACCGGACCCAGCGAGCCGTAGTACTCGATTCCTCCAGCAATTTTCTTGGTGAAATCGTAGCTAAACTTGAAGTTGGGCGAGAACACCAGCCCCTGATTTACGCCCGGCCCATGGAACGACCGGTCAAACGTGGGATTGAAGGATAGATACCACTTGCCGAGCTGCTTATCCACGATAGGCCGAATCTCCCACGTCCAAGTGTCTGCGGAATACCGGCGGCTCTGCCAGCCGATTTCGTTCGAAAGGCTGATTCCAACGGGCCAATGCCACTTGGGAGGAACGCGCACACGGGGGCGAATGTGGCTGCCAACGTAATCCCAACCCTGGCCGTTCTTGACGGAGGTAAAAATATAAAATCCGGTCTCGAACCAGTCATTGAAGCCGTGTGTGATCTCGACGGTTTCGTGCAATTGATGGCTCGTAGGAAGAGTCCCATCATCAGTTGATTTGGAGCCTTGAAACGTGAAATTCGAATGGAGCTCCAGCATCGTGTGGCGAGGTTCCACGGTTTCGTACGGATACACCTGGATTTCGTAGTTTCCCTGCGCGCTTGCGTTCAGAGGCAAAACCATGCACGCAACCAAATAGAACACGATCGACATTGCAATTCGCAGTCCCATATTCAATTTCCGCAAGCTGCCCAGGGTAACTCAGCCCTGGTGACCGGCAAACTGGAATAGATGCGGAAATCAGGCGTGGGGGTGCGCCTTGTCGTAGACGTCCATCAACTGGCGAATGGAGGCGTGCGTGTATTTCTGCGTGGTCGAGAGAGATTGGTGCCCGAGAAGTTCCTGAATGGCGCGAAGATCAGCGCCGTCAGCAAGCAGATGCGTCGCGAACGCGTGACGCAACGAATGTGGATGCAGGTCCCAATTGACATTGGCGATGCGCACGTATTTTTTCACGATGCGCCCGACGGAACGCTGCGTAAGGCGCCGGCCCAAATAGTTGAGAAAGACAGCTTCCGCGTGCGGCCCCTGCTTGCCGTTAGTCCCACCCGCTTGCCGCAGGAGCTGTTCGCGCACCGGCCAGTATTTTTCCAAGGCCTCTTGGGCCTTGGCTCCGTACGGAACGATGCGTTCTTTGTTGCCTTTGCCGCGGACCCGGAGGATGCGTTCCTTTTGCTCCATGTCGGCAAGATTGAGCCCGGTGAGCTCACTGACGCGCAAGCCTGAGGCGTAGAGGAGTTCCAGCAGCGCCCTGTCGCGGCGAAGCAGCAAGTCCTCCGTGGTCCGCATGGAACCAATTTGCTTACGTTGCGGCTTCGCGTCGGACGTCCGTGCTGGCAATAGGGCGTCCTTGGAACTTGCCTGCCCGGGGGCTGCGCCTCGTCCCGATCCGCCAAGCTGATTGAGGAATCCGTTCATCTCTTCGGCAGAAAGCACGGAAGGAATGCGCTTCGGCAGCTTCGGCGTAGGAACAAGCCGGGCGGGATTCTCCTTCAGATGCCCTTCGCGAACACAGTACTTGAAGAACGAGCGCAGCGCGGCAAGCTTGCGCGCGATGGAGCTCTTCCTAAGCCCGTGGTCATGGAGATGCGCGACGAATTCGCGAATCATCGAATGCGTGACGCCGGTAAGCCCTGGGGGCCGGGCCCCCGGCGGAGACAAATAGGCGAGAAATTGTTCGAGGTCCTTGCGGTAGTTTAGAACCGTATGCGGCGAGGAATTCTTCACCGACTGAAGGTATTCAAGATATTTCGAAATCGCTGCAATCATTCGCCGCTACAGTTCCCGGGGACAGGCCCAGCTACAGTATAGGCGCGGACAAATCCGCGCAAAAGAAAATCACAGCACTGTTTCCTCAGATGCAGATGGGTCAGGACTTCACCGCTACGGGCACGGGAGCTTCTTCTGGTTGCGCTTGCGGCTGGGCTTCGGGAACCAGCTTCTCCCAATCGCAGCCTTCTTTGAGGCAAGCATGGACGGTGCCGATCTTGGAGCGCTTCTCGACGATGAACGGCGCTTCGCACTTCGGGCATGGCTCGGCGATGGGCATATGGGGTGACGTGAAATCGCAATCCGGGTAACGCGAGCAACCGTAAAAAATGCGCGGGCGTCCGCGTCCGCCTTTGCCGGCGCTTCCGCGGCGCACGAATTCGCCTTCGTTGCATTTCGGGCATTTGATGCCCATGGTGATCGGCCGCGTGTATTTGCACTTCGGGTAGCCGGAGCAGCCGATAAATTCGCCGAAGCGGCCGTGCTTTTTCACCAGTCCGTTGCCGCAGAGCGTGCATTTCTCATCGAGCTGTTCATCCGGCTGATGCGCGATGCGAGTGCCCTGGACAAGACGCCGCGTAGTCTTGCAGTCCGGATAACCGGTGCAAGCGAGAAACGTGCCAAAGCGGCCGCGCTTGATGGCCATCTCCTTGCCGCAATTGTCGCAGTACTCGGTCTTGGGTTCCCCGCTAGTCTCTTCCGGAGTCTCAGGGGAGAGGTCCTGAATGAAATCGCATTCGGGATAGCGCGAGCAGCCCAGGAAGAATCCGTGGCGGCTAATGCGTTCGAGCAACTCGCCCTGGCCGCACTTTTCGCACTTTTTCCCCGTAGGGATGCCGGCCTTATAGGAAAGCATCTCGTCGTCGGCCTTGTCGAGGTCGATGACGAATTTCTCCCAGAACTCTTTGACGGCTTCGCGCCACGGCAGCTTGCCTTCTTCGATTTCGTCCAGCTCTTCTTCGAGCCGCGCGGTAAATGTCACGTCGAAGATGTCCTCGAAACTCTTGATCAGCAGCGTGCTGACGCGCTCGCCGAGCATGGTGGGCGAAAAGCGGCCCTGGTTCTTAGTGACGTATTCGCGCTCGACAAGCGTGGAAATGATAGAAGCATACGTCGAAGGCCGCCCGATGCCGTCTTCTTCAAGTTCCTTCACCAATGTCGCGTCGTTGTAGCGCGGCGGCGGCTCGGTAAAGTGCTGGTCGGGCCGGATCTTGTCCAGGCGCAGGATTTGCCCTTCTGCAACCTGGGGAAGCGCGCGGCCCTCGCCCTCGTCATCCTTCTCGTCGTCCTCGCGATCCGCGATCGATGCGGGCATTTGATAAACGCGAAGGTAGCCGTCGAATTTCTGGACCGAGCCCGTGGCGCGAAAAGTGTAATCTCCCACGCTGATGTCGATGGTGGTCTGATCGAAGATTGCCGGGAGCATTTGCGACGCTACAAAACGCTGCCAGATCAACTGGTACAGCTTGAAAAGGTCTTCGTCGAGATACTTGCGCACGTCTTCGGGCGCGCGCATGGCATCGGTAGGACGCACCGCTTCGTGGGCTTCCTGTGCGTCCTTCTTCGATTTGTAATAGTTGGGTTTTTCCGGAAGGTAGTTGCTCCCGAACCGCTGCGGAATCAATTCGCGAACCTGTGCCAGCGCATCGTTCGAGACGTGCACGGAATCCGTGCGCATGTAGGTGATCAGCGCAACCGAGCCTTCTTCGCCCAATTCCACGCCTTCATAAAGCTTCTGCGCCAGGGACATCGTGCGCTTGGCGGTATACCGCAGCCGGTTGTAAGCGGCCTGCTGCAATTTGGAAGTCGTGAATGGCGGCGGCGGATTGCGCTTCTTTTCTTTTTGCGCGACGGTGGCCACCTGCCACTTCGCTTTACTCACAGCCGCCACAATCTTTTCCGCGGCTTCCTGGTTCTTTACTTCAATGTCCTCACTTTTGTGCTTGAACAGCTTGGCTTCGAAGAGCGGCGGCTGCCCGGCATCCAGCATCGCGTGAATCGTCCAGTATTCCTGCGGGATGAACGCGCGGATTTGCTGCTCGCGTTCGACGATTAGCCGCAGCGCCACGGTCTGTACGCGCCCGGCGGAAAGGCCGCGGCGAACTTTGTCCCAGAGAATGGGAGAAACTTTGTAGCCCACAATGCGATCAAGCACGCGGCGCGCTTGCTGCGCATCCACCAGATTGGCGTCCACCTGGCGCGGCTTATCGAAGGCCGCGCGAATGGCCTTGGGCGTGATCTCGTTGAACGTAACCCGAAAGATTTTCTTGGGATCGATGGCGACAACCTCTTTCTTCGTGCCGTTCTCCTCTTCCTTCCTAACAGGCTCTTGGGGTGCAGCCTCTTTCTTCTTGAATCTCGAAACGCTGGGTTCCTGCTCGATGAACTTGGCAGGCTTGGAGAGAACCAAGGCGAGGTGCGCGGAGATGGCTTCTCCCTCGCGGTCGGGGTCGCCCGCCAGGTAAACCGCCTCCGCGGAGTGCGCTGCCTTCCTCAGGTCGTTGATGACTTTGCCCTTGCCCGCGATGATTTGCAGCGTAGGCTCGAAAATCTTGTCGTCGTCGATGCTGATCAGTTTCCCGGCCGGCGCTTTTGCTTTCTTGCTTCCTTTGCTGGTTTTCTTCCGCCTTTTCTTTTTGCCGCCCTCTTCTTCGCCGGGCAGCCGAATGCCAATCGTCTTCTTGGGCAGGTCCATCACGTGGCCGATGGATGCCTTGACGGTGAAATTCCGCCCCAAGTATTTGTTAATCGTTTTCGCCTTTGCGGGCGATTCCACAATAACCAACGAACGAGCCATATTGCCTTTGTAACTCCGTAATGCTTTTGCGGAGAGGGCGGACCGCGCGGCGTGTGTCCTTCTCGCTACCTTAAGCGCTTTGCCCGAATCCCAACGGGGTCTAATCTTAGATGCTTTGGTTGCCCTCGTGGATGCGCTTCTCGTCTGGGGGCTTGCCACGGCCAAAGCGACGCAATCCCTTATCTGACTCTACAGCAAGACTTTGCTGAACTGCTTGCCCGGCAATTGCCGGATGATGCCCTTCATCTCCAGAGTGAAGAGCGTAGCCAGAACTTCTGAAGAGTTCAAGCCGGAACGTTCCACGATGTCATCGATGGGCACGTGTTCTTCAGCGCTGAGCAGTTCGTAGAGTTTCTTCTCCGAGCCGTTCAGCGCGGCGGCGGCCAATAGATTCCGCTGCTCAGCTTCCGGTTTTTCGGCCTGCACCAGGGCGGCACGAACCGGCATGGGCAACTCTTCGATGACATCCGCTGCGCAAGAGACCAGCTTGGCGCCTTGTTTGATGAGCTGATTCGGCGCGAAACTTACGGGCTGAGTGACGTTTCCCGGCACGCCGAAGACTTCTCTTCCGAACTCCATGGCCCGCCGGGCGGTGATCAGCGACCCGCTGTATTGCGCGCCTTCCACGACTACTACCCCGAGAGGCATGCCGGCCACGATCCGGTTGCGCACTGGAAAATTCTCCGGCGCCGGGTGCGTGTGCAATGGAAATTCGCTGATGATCGCCCCGCGCTCCAGCACTTTTTCGTACAGTTTCTTGTTTTCCTTCGGGTAGCAAACGTCGATGCCCGTGCCAAGAACTCCTAGGGCACGCCCGTTGGCGTTCATGGCTCCCTGGTGACCGATGGCGTCAATTCCACGCGCCATGCCGCTGACGATGACCAGCCCACGCGCGGCTAGCTCCCGTCCGAGACGCTGGGCCATTTGCGTGCCGTAAAGCGTTGGCCTGCGCGTGCCGACGATGCTCAGGCTGGGGAGATTCAAAACTTGAGGATCGCCGCGAACGTAAAGCAGTACCGGCGGGTCGTAGATTTGCAAAAGCGACTGCGGATATTCAGGCTCCGTCCAGTTCAAGAGCGTGCAGCCTGCAATCTTCTGTATGCCCGCTAATTCCTTCTCGGCGCGTTTGAAGCTCTCTTTCTTCGCGATGGCTTGCGCCACTTTGGCGGGGAGATGGCAGGATTCGAGATCAGGCAGACTGGCGCGGAAGACGCCCTCCGGCGAATCAAACCGCCGCAGCACGCGGGCGGACAAACGGGAAGCCAGCCCAGGCGTGAGCCCAAGCGCAAGCCAGGAGAGGGAAGCGTCCGGCTGCATCGCCTGACGAGCCTAGGTGTGGAGTAACCGAATTGTCAAGTAGTTAGCATTTGACCTTGACCGGCGGCCGGGCTTGCGAACTCCTAAGCACTTCGAGCGGGCTGTGCCGCATCTTCTTGTAGGATGGCATCCAAAGTTTTCAGGAAAAGATCCGCGTCGGCTTTGGAGAAAACGAGCGGCGGCCGCAGCTTGATGACATTATGATGCGGCCCGTCCGTACCGGCGAGAATGCCGCACTCGCGAAGCCGATTCACTACATACAATGCCTGCAACGGCGCTGCCGTGCGCGTTTCGCGGTCCAGCACCAGATCGATCCCCAGGAATAGTCCAGAGCCGCGCACATCGCCGATCAACGCATGACGAATCTGCACCGCCTTCAAGCTTTCAATCAAATGCGCGCCGACGCGCAAGGCGTTTTGCTGTAGGTTCTCTTCTTCAAGTACGTCCAGCACCGCGAGACCCGCGGCGCACGCCACAGGATTGCCCCCGAACGTGCTGAAAAACTCCATTCCATTGTTAAACGAATTGGCGATCTCCTGTGTCGTGACGACCGCCGCGAGCGGGAACGCGTTGCCGATCGGCTTCCCTAGGACGACGATGTCCGGAACGACGCCCTGCGTTTCGAATCCCCAGAAATGCGTTCCCAGCCGACCGAATCCAACTTGCACTTCGTCCGCGATGCAGACCGCGCTTGCCGCACGCAGGTGGCGATACACTTCCGCAAGATATCCTGGCGGAAAAACAATTTGCCCGCCCACGCTCGGCAAAGTTTCGGCGATGTACGCGGCGACACCGCGGCCTTCGGCTCGGGTGCGCACCAGGATTTCGGCAACATGCCCCGCATATTGTGCGCCCGCTAGCTTGTCACCGCGCCGATACGGACCGCGGTAATCATCCGCGAGCGGAGCAACGTGAACCCAGGGTTTCTTCCCGCCGCCGCCGGGGCCGTCGAATTTGTACGGGCTGATGTCGATGAGTGTGTTGGTGTGCCCGTGATAGGCATGTTCCAGCACGATAACGTCTTCGCGTCCCGTATGCGCGCGCGCAAGCCGCAGCGCCAGCTCATTGGCTTCGCTTCCGGAGTTCACAAAAAAACAAACGCGCAACGGTTCGGGGAGTAGTCGCGTCAACCGCTCGGCATAGCGATTGACGTTGTCGTGCAGATAGCGCGTGTTGGTGTTGAGCAGCGCGAGTTGCGCTTGCGCCGCCTGCACCACCCGAGGGTGACTGTGCCCTACGAGCGGCACGTTATTGTAAACATCCAAATACGCTCGCCCCGTATCGTCATACAAATACTGCATCCAGCCACGAACGATTTTCAGCGGGCGTTGATACGAGATACTGAGATTTTTCCCCAGCAAGCCGCGACGCGCGGCAAGCGTTTCGCCAAGAGTTGGCTCCTTCGCCGGGAAACGATTCAGCGGAATGCCAAGCAAAAGATTTGGGTCCGGCGAGAGGCTCGTCCAAAATGCGCGTTGCGAGGCGTACGCAACGCCAGGAAAATCCGCATCCAGGTCAAGCAGATCGACGATGATCTGAAAATGAACGTGTGGTATCCATCCGCCGTTTTCATCCGTCGCGCCTACTCGCGCAAACTCTTGTCCGCGTCCAATACGCTGCCCTGGTTTCAGCGCAGCAAGCGTTTCTTTCGTCAAGTGGCCATACAATGTGAAGAATTTCTCTCCGTTACTAGTTTCGTGCCGCAGAATCACGAGCGGTCCGTAGTCCTGCGGTTCGGAATTATTAGCGGCGATGTGGACCACGCCATCCAGTGGGGCGCGCAACCGCGTCCCTGGCTCCACGAATAAATCCATCCCCAAGTGCACCGTGCGCCGCTCATCCGTGGCATTGCTGCTCGCGCCAAATAGCAAGGACGTGTAAACCAGCCGCGGCTCGTCGTAGCGGCCCACGCCGAAGGCCGCTTCGGCCCGCCTCATTTCAGCGCACAGTTTCCCGCCCACTTCCGGATTGTTGGCTCCGCCAGGCTTAGCGCCCAGAAATGTGCTGCCAACGCTCAAATCGAAAACAACGCTCGGCGCCGTCCGCGTGTCAACGTCGAAAATCGAAGCCGCGGAGCCGCCGCTCGTCTCCAGCCACCGCTTGATCTCTTCACTTTGCGGAACGGGCGGAAGCCCGCAAGCCGCGCGAAACGTGTAATGGGCAAATCGCGGATGAATTTTTGCCAGCCGCTCCAATGCTTCCCACGCAGGCGCTTCGCTGACCGTGACGTACGGGTCTTCCGGCTTAACGGTTCTGCGGTACGCGGAATTCGTGACGCTGACGGCGAGGCGCGTGGCTATCAAAGGAAATAGAACGGACAACTCCCGCTCATCGAGCGGAAAAGCCCGGTGATATCCCGCGACGATTGCAGCCGCAGCGGGTAGGGGGTCTTCCTTCCCAAGAATGGCGTAGGCAGCCGCAATCGCCGGCTCCGACGCCGTGAACCCGTGATGCGTGTCGCCAAAATCAATCAGACCTGCGATTTTTCTTGGCTGTGGCCAGGGGTCACCGACCAGCACGTTGTAGTCGTTCGCATCGCCGTAAATTACGCTGTGGCGCAAACGCGGCAGGTTGGGAACCACTTCGGCTTCGTACAGCGCGAGAAACTTTTCCACCAGCGCGCGCCGCTTCGAATCGGCAATGTGCTTGATATGGTCTTTGATCCAAGCCGCGCGCGACGAATCCCACTTGAGTTCGCGATGCGCCGCGGCATGATCGAACGATTGCAGCGCCGCGTCCATTTCGCCCAGAAACTGGCCAAGATCGCCAAGCAGCTCGTTCGTATGCGGGCGAACCTCCGCCAAAACCGTTCCATTCACGAAGCTGAGCAGCCAGACGAGCCGCGTCGAGCCGTCTGCCGCCGCCATCGTCGAAGAAAACAATTCTCCCTGCCGATTTGGGATAACGCGGGGCAGTGGTAACTGCGGCGCACGCTGCGCCAGATGCTGCAGCGCCCGGCATTGCATATCGATGAAGGACCGCTCCCGCGCCGGATGCATCACTTTGAGGACGAACCCATGCCCGTTCCGGCTTCTCATGTGGAAATTGTCGTCGTACTCGCCCGGCAGCGCCCGCGCAGTGGCCGCAATCCCGTAAAGTTCGCGCGCCAGCCGAACCGCTCCCGCTTCCGTCACAGAACGAGCTACGCGCGCCTCCAGCAGCATGGGCCAAATCTTATCTGCAACAGCCGGAGCACGTCCATCTCACAAGGCTTGGCTGCTGGGCCGAGCCTCCCATCAAATCCCAGTAATCGCGTCTTACAGTTTCTCTCTCGACTCCTGCACGGAAACCGGCCCATTCACCGTGGACAACCGGATCATCGCCGGCCCGCTGCCATATTCGATGCGCCGGTGCTCATCGTCCCACGTCTTGCGGGCGTTATCGCAAATGCTCGCCTTGCAGCTCACCGGCGCGTAGTTCGTCGATTCCACCACGAAGCTGGACTGATACCCGGTCGGTACCATCAGCGTCAGCGGCCCATTCTTCGCGTCTGCAGTCAAGCCGGCGCCGCTCCACGTTTTCCCTTCGAGCGCCACGGAGATCGGTCCGTTCTCTGTATGAATGCGCACGCTTCCGTTACTGCCATCCAGGCTGATTGGGCCGTTTACCGCCGTAATCTCCGCGTCGCCGGAAAAATTCTTCAAGCTGATCGGCCCGTTCTTGGCCCGAGCCGTGAGCTTGCCATCCACGTCGTAAAGGGAAATCGGACCGTTCATCGTCTCCATGTCGATGGTCGCGGACTTCGGCGCGCGAATTAGCAGTTGAACCGTCCATGCCTCCTCGTCTCCCGGTCCTTTCGTCGACACTCTGCCGTTTTCGATCGACATGCTGATCTGCGACAGGATTCGTTCCACGTCCCCATTCGAACTCGCGGCCGCCTTACACGCCGTCACGGAATAATTTTCCTTGTCCCACCCCACGACCTGCACGCCGCCGTTGGTGTGCGGATGAACCTGCAGCACGGGAGCCTCAGCTTTCGTCAAGGTGCGCTCTTCGGAACGCACCACGGCGTCTTGGTCGTCAAAGCGGATGCGAAGATCGGAGCAATTGGCTGCGGGCTGTCTGTGGCCCCAGGAAGCGTTGACGGAATGGTGGTGCCGGCTTGCTCGCGCGCTCGTAAAGCCCAGCGCAAACAGAGCCGAAAACGAAATCAGGAAAAACAAGGTACGTCGAGGCATATGGCCCTCCCCTCGAAGCTATAGACGACCAGGGGGCCCGATTGTCACGCGCCTTCCTGCTAATTCTTAGTCCCACCCATCCCAATCGTCGTCCGTGCCAATGGGTGGCCCGTCGGGCGGCTCGGCCGGCGGTGCCACGCTGATTTGCTTTGGATCTTTCTGAAACTGAACGATTTGCGACATCGCCGCGAAGAGATGGGCCTGCTCATCCTCATCCTTGGCGGCACTTTGGCTGGTCGCGAGCCAGTCACGCAACTGTTCTAATTTCAAAGCGGCGATGGCCCGCACCTGCTCCGACGCGCGCTCGTCGGCACTCAAAGCCATCAGGTCGTACAAAACAACTCGATCAAGCGAGCGGGCTATCTCTGCCGGATACCCCCGGCCTCGCGGAGACTTCCACGTCGCAGCCAAGACGGCGTCGATGACTTCTTCTAGTCCCGGGTTCTCCGCGTTGCGCGCATGAAACTCCACCAGCCGCGCTGCCCTCTCCGGATTGAACAGAAATTGCAGCGTGTGTTGCGCCGCCGCTTCCGCCGGAGCCAGCGCATCAAACGCCGGACTGGTCCGAATCTTAAAGTGTTCCCGTCCTCGTTCATAATCCGGCGGACGCGGCGGAATCATCTTCAGCAGCGGCTCGGGCAGAGCCAAAACGTCCGGCTTAAGTGTCGCCAGCACGGCCGCAAGCGCGCGCCGCTGGTCCGCGGGCGCCACGATCTGCGTAGGCATTTGCCCGTCGCCGCGCAGCGCAAACGTATAGTCCATCCCTCCAACCAACTTGCTCGCTGCCTCCACCTGATAGCGATGCAGCATGTACAACGGCACAAGCACGTCCTCCAGCGTCGCCAGCGGTGCGCCCTCGCGGATATTGTTTTCGCCGAAGCGCTTCAGCGCCGCCCCGCGAACCTGCATGATGCGGTTCAATTCATCGACAGCGTTCGCGCCGGAATCCCATAGATGCGCCGCGCTGCTCGATGAGCCTGCTGGCCGAGCGTCCTGGTCCGTCAAGTAGCGCAGTCCGCGCCCGTACGCATCCAGCAGAATTTTGTTCAGCGCCGCTTGTTCATTCGTCCCGGGCGAAAAATCCTGATAGCCAAACGCGATCGACACCTTGTCCCACTCCCCCATTCCCGTCGCATAAGCCGCGGACAAATCCAGTACGCCATCGGCGCCCAGCTTGATGTACGGCGGCGGGTAATCCATCACCGATGATCGGTTCACCGTGCTCGCGGAATAATTGTGCATCAGTCCCAGCGTGTGCCCCACTTCATGCCGGTTTGCCTTTTTCGTAAGGCGCGAGCAGCGCTTCCGCAATCAGAAAATCTTGCCGCACGCGCAGCGACCCCAGCGTCACGTGCCCCTTGATGATTTCTCCCGTGCGCGGATCGATCACAGCGGCCCCATACGACCAGCCGCGCGTGGCGCGATGCACCCACTGAATCACGTTGTAGCGCAGGTCCATCAAGTCCGCGCCTTCTGGCAACATTTCGACGCGAAACGCGTTCTTGTAACCCGCCGCTTCAAACGCCTGGTTCCACCATCGCGCGCCTTCCAGCAGCGCCGAGCGAATCGGTTCCGGCGCCCCGCGATCCAGGTAGTACACGATCGGCTGCACCGGTTCGCTGACCGCCGCCTTGGGATCTTTTTTCTCCAGCCGGTGCCGCGCGATGAACCGCTTCACGATCGGCTCGCTGATCGGCGTCGCGTAATCCATGTAGCCAATGCCAAAAAAGCTCCCGCGTGGATCGTACGCGCGCGGCTTGTACCCGGCTGGTGGAAGCTGCACGAACGAATGATGCTCTCGCACGCTGATCGATTCGGGAGAAGGCGTCACGTCGCGAACCCACCGGCCCGGGTCCTCACCCGCAAACGTGAGCGTGGCCTCCACTTCCGTATTCAGTGGAAAATTTTTTGTCTGCGGCAGGTAAATGGCGCACCGCGAAGAATCCAGATGATAAGGGCCCTGCTTCGTCCGGTGCAGCGCCGCGGGAATCCCGTGCGCATCGCGCAGGAAGAAATCCGTCGCGTCCACCAGCGCGTGATCCTTTTCCTCTGCTTCCACCTTGAAGCCCCACAGCGCGGACTCCGCAAAGGAATCGTGCACCGCGCGCCGTTCGTCGGGATCGTTGCTTACTGCGCGGTATTCGAGGTTCTCCTGGATCAGCAATACCTTCGGCCCGCTCCGCTCGAAGCGCACGATGCGCGTCCGTCCCAGTTGTCCGCGGTCCAGCCCGATATCATTCGAACCGATGCCCGCCGGAAGCCCGCTCTGGTAAAGAAACTCGCTGCTCCACTTATCAATCTCCAGCCACAGCTTCCCCTGCTTCGCATCCCAGTAGAGATTGAAGTAGCCGGGCAGCTTCTGCGCTCCCGCGATCTTTTCTGCAATCGTGGGCATCTGCCCCGTTTCCGCACGCGCCCGAACGCGCATCGGCGCCACAAGCGCCGCACTCGCCAACAAAACGCTGGCCCAAGCCTTCGACATGTCCCATCCTCCAAACTTGCCGAATGGTTTTACAACAGAAGTAGCTCCATGGCGAACTGATATCGCCTTATCTAAATTGACTAGGGTTACCGCCGTGGTAGGTGCGCAGCACTGCCGCGCTCCATTTGACCACCTTCGTCGCGTGACAAACGCATTTTTCCGGCGTCCATATCGCAGCGCCAGGCCGAACCTTGGCCAAGGTCGTAGGTCCCCGGTTTGCTGGATTCGGGAACTCTTGGCCTCGGCCTTCGTACTGTACGGAGAGGTGTTTATGCCAAGCCTGCCAGGCAATTTTCGGTACGCCCTTCGCCAGTTTCGGCTATCGCCTGTATTTACAGCGGCTGCGGTACTGACCTTGGCATTGGGCATCGGCGGCACAACCGCGATTTTCACGCTGATCCATGCGGTAATGCTCCGTTCCTTACCCGTTTCTGACCCCGGCAGGCTCTACCGCGTCGGCGAAGGCGACGAGTGCTGTGTCGAAGGCGGTCCTCAAGACCGCTGGGGCATGGTCTCCTTTCCTTTGTACGAGCGCCTTAAGACCGAAACTCCTGAATTTGAAGAAGTTACTGCCTTTCAGGCTGGACGCTGGCGCATGGGCGTGCGGCGTCAAGGTGTCGAATCCGTGGCCCGTCCTCTCCGCTCGGAGTACGTCACCGGCAGCTATTTTTCAACCCTGGGAGTTCGCGCTTTCGGCGGCCGGATCTTTACCCCCGAGGACGACAAGCCCGCCGCACCTCCTGTCGCCGTCCTCAGCCACCGTGTCTGGCAAACCGCCTATGCTTCCGATCCTTCCGTCGTAGGTTCCACGTTCATCATCGAGGGCCATCCCGTGACCGTAATCGGCGTCGCTCCCCCCGGATTCTTCGGCGAAACTCTCCAAAGCGACCCTCCTGACATCTGGGTTCCTGTTCAGCAGGAACCCATGATCAATGCCGGCGGCAGCCTGCTGCGCCAGCCCGTTTCGGCGTGGCTTCGCATGATTGGCCGTTTGCGCCCCGGAGCTTCGATTGACGGGATGTCTCCGCGCCTCACGGCAGTCCTTCGCCAGTGGCTGCAGCACGATTCGGGCTATCCCGCCAACTGGATGCAGGACATGATCAACTTGCTGCCCAAACAGGTTCTCAACGTGGTGCCTGCTGGAGCGGGCGTTGCCGTAATGAAAGAGGAATATGGCCGCAGCCTGCAGATCCTCCTCTCCGTGTGCGGCTTGGTGCTGCTGATTGCCTGCTCCAACGTGGCGAATCTGCTGCTCGCTCGCGGCGTTGCCCGTCGTGGCCAAACTGCTGTGCGGCTGGCCGTCGGCGCCACTCCCCGGCAAATCGTCGTGCAAGCCCTTACGGAAAGCGTCCTGCTCGCCATTGGCGGCGGCATCGTCGGGCTTGTGGTGGCCATGGCTGCGGCGCGTCTGCTGCTTGTTCTCGCC
>Ga0209472_1000271_pt1 | contig 31775 bp, 33 predicted proteins | sample GraSoiAngelo_130_FD_185887 | JGI IMG/M metagenome (GOLD analysis project Ga0209472, IMG submission 185887) | Grasslands soil microbial communities from the Angelo Coastal Reserve, California, USA - 14_0929_02_20cm (SPAdes) (version 2) | ecosystem: Environmental > Terrestrial > Soil > Grasslands ... | reverse complement strand
CCATTGGATGGGTTAACAGCATCTCCTTGACCGGCTCCTTCTGGCCTCCGCTGGTCTTCTCATACTTCGCAAGGTCATTCAACTACTCGGCTGCGTGGATAGCAGGCGCAGTCATGTGCTTTCTCCTACTCGTTCCTCTACTCTTCCTCCGAGAAGAGCCATCAAAGTTCGCCAAGGTGAGCTAATGGCTAGTCCCGAAAACGATGTTGCATCACTCAACCGTTTGTACGAGGATTACTGGGAGTTCATCCTCAAAGAGAATCCCACCTTCGCCACGTATCTTGGAGACCACAGGTACGATAACTGGCTAGAGGATGTTTCTTCGGAAGCCTATCAACAGCGCATCGACCGGTTCAGAAAATTCCTATCAGACCTTAAGGGGTTCAAGAGACCGACTAACGGAGAGGACCGGCTCAACTATGATCTCTTCAAACGTGAACTGGCATTACAGATTGAAGGCGCAAACTATCAGCCGTATCTTCTGCCGATAACCCAGCAGACCGGGCCGCACATCGACCTCCCTCAACTCATCACCTACCATCCGTTCAAGACTCTGCAAGACTACGTGAATTACATCAGTCGCCTGACACAGTTTCGGAGAGTCTTCGACCAGACGATCACAAATCTCAAGACTGGAATAGAGAAGAAGACGGTTCAGCCTCGAAACGTTGTCGAAAAGATCATCCCCCAACTAGAAGCACAGATCGTATCTGTACCCGATAAGAGCGAACTCCACAAGCCGATAGACAAGCTCCCCTCTGAAATTTCTAGCGAAGCGGCTCTCAGAATAGCATCGGACGTAGACAACTCGATCCTGAACTACGTCGTCCCCGCCTACAGGAAGCTCCTCAAATTTGTCAGAGAAGAATACCTACCAAAATCCCGGACACACCCGGGAGTCTGGTCCATTCCCAACGGGAGAGCGATGTACGCTTACAATATCCGGCTTCATACGACAACTAATCTCACACCCAGCCAGATCCACAGTCTGGGAAAACGGGAACTTGTTCGAATCAGCAAAGAGATCGACGCGATTCTAAAAAAGGCCCAGTTCAAAGGCTCCCTCCAAAGATACAACAAAACCCTGCGAGAAGACAAGTCGAACTTCTACACTAATGGCCAGGACCTGCTGAACGGTTTCAAGGAAATTCTCCGACAGATGGACAATAGACTTGCCGAGTTTTTCGCCCGACTCCCCAAAGCTAAGTATGATTTCAGGGAAATCGAGGAATGGAGGGCGGACGCTGCTCCTGCTGCCTACTACTATGCACCCCCAGAAGACCGTTCCCGACCCGGATACTTCTACGTCAACACGTACAAGCCTGAGACCCGGCCGAAGTACATGATGGAGGCTCTCGCATACCACGAAGCAGTTCCTGGCCACCACCTCCAGATCGCAACCCAGCAAGAACTTACGAATCTTCCCAAGTTCCGACGCCACGGCGGATACACTGCCTTCGTCGAAGGTTGGGCTCTCTACGCAGAGTGGCTTAGCAAGGAGATGGGGTTCTACAAAGACCTCCTCGCTGACTACGGCCGGCTCACGGCAGAAGCCTGGCGAGCATCACGATTGGCGGTGGATACCGGTATTCATAGTCTGAAATGGACGCGAGACCAAGCCATCAAGTTCCTCAAGAACAATACCGCCAGCTCTGAGCAAGACATTGTCTCAGAGGTAGACCGGTATATCGCCTGGCCGGGACAGGCACTCGCCTACAAAATGGGTGAGTTGAAGATACGAGAACTTCGAGCCAAGGCCGAGAAGAGAATGAAGCGGCACTTTGATCTTAAGAAATTCCATGATGAACTTTTGAACGATGGGGCTTTGCCTTTGGACATTCTCCAAGCAAAGATGACCCGCTGGACAACAAAGACGACCGGCAAGGAATCCTGAGGGATCCCTCCGGGCGAGGAATTTAAGAGAGTGAGATACCCTTCATAGAGTAGCGTTCACGAACGGAGTGTTGTTGCATGTCCGACAAAGATCCTGAGCTCCAGAGCATAAAAGAGAAAAAATTGGTCGAGATGATGCGTCGGACGCGGGCCCAGCTTCAGTCATCAGAAAAATACGATGGCAAACCGATAATCCTCTCAGACGCGACCTTCTCATCAGAGATCTCAAAATATCCACTGATGGTCGTGGACTTTTGGGCCGCATGGTGCGGTCCCTGCAGAATGGTCGCCCCTATCGTTGAGCAGCTCGCCAAGGAATACTCTGGCCGCGTAGCATTCGGCAAGTTGAACGTGGACGAGAACCCCTTGACTTCTGGTGAATTCCAAGTTCAAAGCATCCCGACACTCCTCATCTTCCGTGACGGACAGCCCGTCGATGGAATTATTGGAGCGGTGCCAAAGTATCAGATCGAGTCAAAGCTCAAAGCCCAGCTAGGCAATTAGCCGATTCAGCAGCTTGCCATCTCTCAAATCTCTGAAGTACAGATAACCTACGCCGCAAGCTAACCGAATGAAATCCGGACGATACGAACGTCTTGCGTAGGCGCACTGAGTCCGGTGTGCAATTTCAACTTCATCGGTTAAGTACTCGACAAGCTCTGGAACACCGAACTGCAAATGTCGACCAAAGCATCCCTGCGTTCAATAGCTCGTCTGCTTCTCCTGATTGGCGGAATCATACTGATTCTTGAGGCAGTTCTCCAGCTCGGCGTGGACCTTCGAGGTCTTCTGAACTTTGCACCACGGGTCCCGTCTCTGGACATCTTCACCAGCGCAATAGTCAGCGTGCTTGTAGGGATCCTAGCTCTGGTCGGAGCGGGACAAATCCGCAACCCCGCATGGAGTATCATCCTGCTGGTCCTGGGGTTTCTGTTGATTGGAAGCCTTGGCGGTATACTCGTCTTCATTGGCGCCCTGATCGCGCTGGTTGCGACATTTGTCTGAGTAGATTCCAGTTCTCATAGTCGGGGGCAGGGGCTTGTTCCCTCAGCATTAGCGACGCTGACAGCAACGCTCTGAAAAAGCGTATCAATAAGGTACGTAGCACAAGTCAACCCTGCTTGTGGGATGATTTTTGGAAATGGAGTTTAGAACCATAGGAAAGAATGGTCCGAAAGTATCCAGAATCGGAATGGGAGTCTGGCAGGCTAGCGACCTGTGGAAAGGTGATGATGAGCAGATCGTTCGCGCAATAACGCGAAGCCATGAACTTGGCGTGAATCTTGTTGACACGGCCGAGGCCTACGGTAATGGGCATAGTGAACAGGTCGTTGGACGAGCTCTCAGAGACATCGGCAGGGAAGAGTTTGTTGTAGCAACCAAGGTCCATGGGGCCAATCTGAGATATGATGAGCTTCAGAGAGCCGCGGCGGCTAGCATGAAACGGCTTGGCGTCAACGAGATAGACCTCTACCAGGTGCACTGGCCCGATCCATGGGAGCAGATTCCTCTCAAAGAGACTATGAAAGCGCTTGAGAAGCTTTACGCTGAGGGAAAGATCCGGGCTATTGGTGTCAGCAACTTTGCGGTCCGAGACCTCGAAGAGGCCAGATCCCACCTGTCCCGGACCGACATCGTCTCAAACCAGGTCAGGTACAACTTTCTACAACGAGAAATCGAAGAGGAGGTCCTACCTTACTGCAGGAAGAACAACATCACAATTCTAGCCTATAGCCCGCTCGCGCAAGGAGCCCTAACTGGGAAGTACAATCGAGGGCATGTTCCAAAGGGCGACATCAGAGACGAGAACAAACTCTTCGCACCCAAGAATATCGAGCAGATAGAGAAGATCAACGCTGTCCTCGCAAGCATCGCTAGGCGACATAGATGCTCGGTCTCCCAAGTAGCACTCAGCTGGCTCCTAGCCAACCAAATGGTTGTGCCGATCCCAGGCGCTAAGAACGAGGCTCAAGCCGAAGAGAATGTCGGCTCGACCAAGCACCTGCTTACCAACCCGGAACTCACCGAACTGGATACAGCCTACGAACTTGTCGACATTGACTATCTGCCAACCGTCCCCGACGTACCAATTGAACTAGTGACGTAAGCCCATACGGAAAGAAGCCATGTCTAAATACTTCAACCATGGGATGCCGGGAATGATGTTCGACATTTTACCGATCGGGACGCGTCTACTATGAAGACAATTAGTTTGCAGCGGAATCGAAGAAAGAGGATTAGCCAAACAAGAGCCCAACGTGTTGGAGGGAAGTCAGCAAGAAGGAACCCTTCCATTCTAAACCTTGGGAGGAAGGCCCCGAACTTTTCGCTAAACAGTACCCCAGACCAGAAAGTATCTCTCAAAGACTTCCGTGGCCAACCGGTAATTCTCGCGTTCTATCCCGCAGACTGGAGTCCCGTGTGCACAGACCAGCTGTCTTTGTATGCTATGGTGATGCCGGAGTTCAAAAAGTTCAACGCTGAGCTAATCGCCATATCAGTCGACAATATCTGGTCCCATCTTGCGTTCGCCAAAGACCGTAAGCTGAACTTCCCTGTGCTTGCAGACTTCGAACCGAAGGGAGAAGTATCTAGAAAGTACGGAGCTTTCAAGGAAAAAATCGGGGAATCTGCGCGTGCGCTTTTCGTTATAGATGGTGAAGGCATCGTTCGGTGGAGTCATCTCTCGCCAGACGGTGTGAACCCTGGAGCAGAAGGCATCCTCACTGCTCTCGACCAACTCGCCAAGCCTAATGCGTGAATGAGGATCGGTTGAAGCATGGCAACGACGACAGCAACCAGGCATAGCCGAAGAACCAGCAAGACCCTGCTGGAGCCAACAGGCAAGGAACTCGAGACTTACGAGGCCCCCAAGCTTGTGATTCCGGTCGACCCTGGTCGCGACCATATCCAGGGAGACCCGAAGGCCATCCTTACCTTAGTAGAGTACGGCGACTATCAGTGTCCATTCTGCGGCGCTGCTTATCCAGAAGTGAAGAAGGTCCAGAAAGAGCTCGGATCAAAACTACGATTCGTCTTCCGAAACTTTCCCTTAACCAATGTTCACGAATTTGCCCAAGTCGCGGCTGAGACAGCTGAAGCTGCGAATGTTCAGGGAAAATTCTGGGAAATGCACGATTTTCTCTACGAGCACCAACGAACTCTTGGAGATAATAGTGTAGCCCTCGGATATGCGAAGAAGATTGGACTCGACACTCAGAAATTTGAACGCGAGATATCACAGCACGTCTACCAGAAGAGAATCAAGGAAGACTTCATGGGAGGAGTACGGAGCGGCGTCAACGGAACTCCAACATTCTACGCCAACGGCGTGAGACATGACGGTCCCGCCGAGGCCGAGGCGATAATCGAATCACTCAGAGCTAAATCCTAAAACTGGTTCACGAGCCTCAAGCATTATGAGGCTCTCACTCGCAGTCTTCAATCAGGAATGACCGCAACGGGTTGCATAACACTTAACAGTCGACCTTCTGGCCCTCGCTTCCCTACGATGATGAACGTTTCAAAACGCGGCAATGCGCGGCTTCTCGCGTCAGGCCTGTTGCTTCTGGCCGTGTTCTCCTCAATCGGCTCATTTGGACATGCTGCCGTCTCCCTCCCCGTTCAACATGATTCACTCGCTCTGACCGTTAACCCCGATAGGAGCGTCGGAGTCGCCTGGAATACGACATCATCTTTAGGGACCCTTACGCAGAATGTCAGCAGCTATTTCACGCCTGGCTATGCGATACATTCCTCGTCCAGCTTCTCACAACAGTCAAGCGCTGTAGTTCAGACCTCAACGATCCAGTATCAACTACCCCCGCCAGCTGTAAGCATCTTCAACTCGATCAGCCTCACAGCCACACAGACAGGACTCACGGGATCTGGGTCTCTAATGATCACCACGAATGTTCCGACGAGCACCATAACGGCCACTTTCTCCACCAGCCCCACGCGGGTGAAGGTGAACGCCACGGTTCAGCTCCACTTCTCCCCGGCATTTTTCGGAGGAACATTCCTTGCTAACCAAACAGTGTTTCAAACCGAGTGGAACCGTACATTTGGAAACGTGACATGGACTGACAGGATCGCCTCTCAAATCCAGAATGCGACCGTCCATTTCGTAACTGTTACAGCCTTCAACGGCACCCTAACTTCCATCGACTCAAACCAAGCCACTGTCTCCATCGGATTTGTGGCAGTACCATCTCAAACTGGAACCGACTTTGTCACAGTACTCGAAAACATTCTGACCCCTTTCGGGGGGGTCGGATTGGACCCGATAATCCGGTCAGCCCTAAACCTTCAGACAGGTGAGACTGTAAACTTGACCTACAATGGCTCGACGTACACCCTGACTCTACAATCCACCACAACTTACGTCAGCGACCTAGATGATCAAGTGAACAAGCTGAAGACGCAATACCTCCAGCCACTACTCGCCGTATTTCCAGCGGGAACCGCCCCCGCCTCGTTAGTGTTCATTAGTGCGACCTCGATCATTATTAACCAGATGTCTACGACGAGCGATCTCGATCTGAGTGCTGGAACCTCTTCGACCAGTCTCAAAGGACTCGTGCTGAAACCCCAAACGTTCGGAAGCAACACTAACTTTACGATACCCGGACTCTTCCAGACGATAGGCAAGAGTCCAACGCCTGGAGTGAACTTCACACTGATCGGCGGCTCGGACTCGAGCAACCAAGTGAAAATCGTCGTCCCAGCGGACACCCGCCAGCCTAACAGTACTACATCGAACTCTGCAACTTGGACGAACCTCCAGGATGCCTCGACGCTCTCAGCGGTAGAATTCCAAGTGCAGCCATTGCCGAACAGCTTCCTGGCCTTCCTAGTATCTCCGGTAGGCATTGGTATCGAAGCGATTGTAGCGATCGCTGTCATCGCAGCGGTAGTTCTCTACATGGCTAAGAGACGCGCAACGAAATCGTCGATTCCATCGATGTCCGGACCGACACCATCTCTAGGCTTGGGTCTTAACCCAGCACCACCCGCACCTTAACAATCTTACAGAATTCATAGAGTACCTAGCAGGTACGTACCACACCTCATTTAGTGTGTACCCGACTAGTCGCCGCCCCTCTTCTAATACGGAATCCTGCTAGTGCCGCTAGGAGGACGAAGAGGACAGATGTGGTGATAAGGACGCTTGTGTGGTTGCTGGCGTAGAGGAATCCGCCGATTAATGAGCCTACCACGAGTCCGAGCTGTTCGAAGGTCAAGTAGAATCCGAACTGGCCAGCCCTAGATTTCCCCTCTCTCATGTTCGAGAGCAGAGAATATGCGACATAACTCGAAGCATGAGCTCCGCCGAGCAGGAACACCATGGGCACAACTAGCAGGGGAGATCCTGCTAGGGCTATTCCAAGAGCCCCTCCCGCAACCAGCATGAGTTCCTTCGCTATTGTTGATCCTGGATTCCGAGTGGCAGCCCATCGACCGAGAAGGATCGCAAAGATTGCGCTACCCAGAGACTGGGCAGTTCCCAGAAGTTGGATCTGAGCATCCGTGAGATGAAGCTGATCTTGAAGGAATAATGGAAGGAATGATGGTGAGGTAATGCTGAAGGCTACTGCTCCGCCGAAAAGGAATGCGAGAATCGTCAGCTCTCGTGAAGACCTTGGTAGCTCCAACAATGGAGCCTTCGAATCCACTTCCCTTGGTGGCTGGCGCTTTAACGGGAAGAGGATGATAGTAGAAACGGTCCAGAGTGCTAATGTGAACCAGAATAGATCCCGGATACTCAACCAGGTTAGCAGTAGGCTTCCGACGGCGGGGGAGAGGACTAGACCTAGTGGGAATGCGGAGTAGACGGCTCCAAACGCTGACGACATACGTTTCTGATCGCCCAGTGCGCTGATGAACGCGTTCATTGCGGGCACGTTGAAGGCTGAGAGTTGAAGGATGATCAGCCCTGGAATTACGTCGGACCAGGTTCGTGAAAAGTAGAAGAGGATAGGGACAGGGATGCTCATCGCCCATCCAATGATGAGTAGGGATCTGTTGTCGTACTTGTTTGCTAGGATTCCTCCGGGGATCATCGATATGGCGGCTGCGAAGAAGCCGATGGAGGAGACGAGGCCGACCTGTTCCGGGTTAGCGTTGAGCTTAGTAAGGTATAGGGACCAGACATAGTTGTAAATTCCCAGACCGAACGTCCAAAGGAAGAGAGAGAAGAAAAGGAGGCGCAAATCGCGCGGGAGACTCCGGCTCCAGGAAAGGATGCCCATCCATCTCATCATCTAACGCGGGACCAACCATCTTCCTACTGCGGAGTGAAGAGAGCCTCCGATAGACTGAGGTGAATTAAGCTACGCTTATCCGCGTGTTGCTCTTAGTAGCTCTTGACCCTAGCAGCCAGGCTGCTTTGAAGCTTGCTTTAGAGCCGTGATAGTTTTCTTCAGATAATGTGGAGCCTCTCGGGGATCGTCCAGATGCTCAGCGACTGTTCTGACCAGCGCGCTGCCGACAATGGCTCCATCTGCCCCCGCGCGTAACAGCGATGAAACGTGTTGGGGCTGACTGATCCCGAACCCTGCGGAAATTGGAATCACGCCTTTTGCAAGTGATTTTACTTTCTTGACCGTTTCCAGCGCTTGGGGACTGAGCGTGTCACGTGGGCCCGTAACGCCGTACAGAGAGACGAGATAGACGAATCCCCTCGACTTTTCAAGAATACCCGCTAGTCTCTTTTCCGACGTGTTCGGTGCCGCTAGGAGGATGCTGTCAATGTTGTGTTTGAGAGCCGTGTCACGGAATCTGTCGCCTTCCTCCATCGGTAGGTCGGGAACAACGACGCCATTAACACCGTTGTCACTTGCATTCTTCATGAACTGATCTATGCCCATTGCGAGAATAGGATTGTAGTAAGTCAGGATCACGAAAGGTGTTGTATACTGTGATGAGAGTTCTCCGATCGTATCGATAATCTTCCTAGGGGTGGCTCCTGCGAACAAGGCTCGCGTGCCTGCCGCTTGGATAACTGGTCCGTCTGCGACAGGGTCGGAGAAGGGGATCCCTACCTCGAGAATATCAGCTCCACCTTCGATTAACGATTCAGCGTCTGCCACAAACGCTTTCGGGTCTGGATCGTGACCCATGAGATAGGCAACTATTACTCCTTCAGCACGGTTGCCTAGTTCGCGAAATTTCTTTTCAATAGGGTCGTCACTGCGGGAATTGTTTTGCAATCGTGTCCACGTCCTTGTCTCCTCGGCCAGAGAGGTTTACGATTATCGAGTCATCCTTTTCGAGCGTCTTCGCCAGCTTTGTAGCGTAGCTAATCGCGTGAGCAGGTTCCAATGCTGGCATTATTCCCTCCAGTTGTGAGAGCCGATTGAAAGCCTGCAAGGCATCCTTGTCAGTCTGCGTAACGTATTTCGTCCGTCCTACGCTCATCAGGTAGGAGTGCTCTGGACCAACCGCGGGATAGTCAAGCCCAGCCGAGATGCTCTCCGTGGTCTCGATCTGACCCTCCGCATTCTGCAACACGTAGGTCATCATTCCATGAAGGACTCCTTCTCTGCCTGCGACGAGCGGTGCAGCATGCTTCCCAGGTGACATATCGTGTCCACCGGCTTCGACACCGTACAGGTCCACGTCCGGGTCATTGAGGAATGCGTGGAATATGCCGATCGAGTTGCTTCCCCCGCCAACGCAGGCAACAACACTCCTTGGCAGCCTGCCTTCTTGCTTCAGGATTTGTCGATGGGCCTCTCTGCCGATGACGCTCTGGAAGTCGCGGACCATGGTCGGGTAGGGGTGTGGGCCCACTACGGACCCGAGAAGGCAGTAGGTATTTTCGACGTTGGTGACCCAGTCCCTCAACGCTTCGTTGATGGCGTCTTTAAGTGTCTTGGAGCCTGAGTCGACGGGATGCACTTTGGCTCCGAGCATTTTCATTCTGTAGACGTTGAGCCTCTGTCGTTCCATGTCCTCGCTGCCCATGTAGATCTCGGCCGCTAAACCGAGAGCTGCGCAGGCCATTGCGGTGGCGACTCCATGCTGCCCTGCTCCTGTCTCGGCTATGATCCTAGGCTTTCCCATCTTCTTTGCGAGTAGTGCTTGTCCGAGAGTATTGTTGATCTTGTGAGCGCCGCCATGCAGGAGATCTTCTCTCTTGAGATAGATCTTGGCTCCCCGAGCATCATCGGTCAGCCGGCCGGCGAAGTATAGCGGGGTTGGTCTTCCCGCATACTGTTCTAACCAGTTCGCCAACTCCTTCTTGAATGACGGATCCCGAGAGAAGCGCCGATAGGCATCCGCCAACGTTTTCAGTGGTTCCATCAGGGTTTCAGGCACGTATTGTCCGCCATACTTTCCAAACTTGCCAGCCCCGTCTGCTGAGCCCAACTTTGCGAGGCTTTTCAAGCGTTGACCAGTTCCCGCACTTTCGACTCCACGTCAGACGACTTCATGATCGACGTCCCAACGAGGAACGCTTCTGCCCCGGCATTTCTCAGTCGCACAATGTCTCTCGGATTTTCTATGCCGCTCTCGGAGACGACCGTGCGATCAACATCACCGTTCGTGGCAAGGACCCTTTCCGTCGTTGACATATCCAGTTGGAACGTGGAAAGATTTCGGTTGTTGATTCCATACAAGTCTGGCTTGTATTCGGGAAGCTTCCTAAACTCCTCCGGGCTATTCGCCTCTAACAGAACTTCAACTCCGAGTCTACCCGCTTCTCGCACGAGTTTGTCGAGTGGCTCCTCAGTTAATCTTCTACTGAATAGTTCACTGATCAGTACAACCGCCTTGGCCCCAGCCTTAGCTGCGGCCTGGATTTGTACAGGCGACACAATGATGTCCTTCATTACAACTGGGACATCGACTTCACGGCTCAGCAGTGCGAGGATGTCTAAATTTCCTTGAAAATCTTCAGGGTCTGTGAGGACTGAGATGGCGCAGGCTCCGCCTTTTAGCATCGCTCTTGCGATTCGGAGCGGGTCCCCATGTTCCCGTATTTTTCCAGCAGAAGGAGAGGCGAACTTTACTTCCGTGATTACCGGCATACCTTGAACCTTCTGAATAGTTTCTGTGAGACCTTTGCTAGGATGCCCTCCTCGCCGGACATTGTCGTAATAGCCGCGTCCGACCCTCGCGCCTGCTTTTAGAGCCAAACCCGCGATGTAGTCGACCATCGAATCTCACGCCATGGTTTCAAGTCGCTCAGGATTCCCACCGCTCAGTTCGACCAGTTGACGCAGGATCTGGAGTCCCTTTCCGTTCTCAACAGCATTGAGAGCCAGTTCGACTCCCGTCCTCATATCTTCGGCTGCTTCGCAAAGTACCAGCCCGGCCGCGGCGTTTGCCGCAACGATCTGGACCCGGGGATCATCTCTTCCTAAATGACCAGAAAGTATTCTGGCTGTAAGCCGAGCGTTCTGCTCAACGTCTCCACCGGCCAGCATCTCTGCAGTGGTCTCGTTTAGGCCGAGGTCTTCAGGCAGGATTTCTTCTCTGACTGTTTTCCCGTTCTGGTGTCTGACGATGACGGTCTTTCCCGTTAGGGAAATCTCGTCGACCCCATCAACCCCGTAAACGGTCATGACAGATCTTGCTCCGAGATTACGGGCGGCGACACACATCGGTTCCAGGAGTTCGCTTTCATAGACTCCGATGAGCTGAGCATTTGCCCCCGCCGGGTTGCTCAGCGGACCCAGAATGTTGAAGATTGTGCGAACTCCTATTTCCCGTCTAATCAACGCAACGTTCTTCATGGCAGGATGGAAGTTTGGTGCGAACATGAACCCGATGCCGATTTCTTCAATCGCTTTCTCAGCAAGCGCGGGCTCGATCTCCAGCTTAACGCCGAGCTGTTCCAGAACATCTGCACTACCACAACGGCTCGTAAAAGAACGGTTGCCATGCTTTGCAACCCTAACTCCAGCTGCTGCTATTACAAAAGCCGCGGTCGTGCTGACGTTAAAGGTCTTAGTCCTGTCTCCGCCAGTACCACAGGTGTCAAGTAGGTAGCCCTCAACCTTCGGGTTTACTGCTCTGCTGAAGCTTCTCATCACTCGAGCTATCGCGGTGATCTCGTCAACTGTCTCGCCCTTCTTCTTCAGGCCGATCAGGAAGGCGGAGATTTGCGAAGGCGTCGCCTGTCCGGTCATGATGTCCATCATTGCAGCCTCCGCCTGGTCAGGGGTTAGGTCGTGGTCTTCAAGGAGAGCCGGAATATACTCCCTGATCATCTTGGATTAGGCCTCCGGGAGATTACTGATCGTGAATTGCTGTTGGGCGGCATCATGATCTTTTGTTACCCTTTCTTTATCCTGCGAATGAGATCCTCGGATAGGTCGCGAAACTAGGTCTGGTCAGAACTGTTTCGGTCTTCTCACCGAGCCCAGTCGGTGCGTTTACCGGGTTTGCGTCGCTGTGCACAATCTCTGAGATGGCACGCGTCATGATAGTCGGATCTTGGTGCTGGAAAATATTCCTGCCAATCGATACACCGACGGCCCCTCCTTTGATAGATTCGTAAACATCTCGAAGACACTCGCTCGCACTGTTTGCTTTTGGTCCTCCTGCAACAACGATCGGTACTCTCACGCTGTTGACGACGTCTCTGAAACTTTCGACGTCACCAGTGTAGTTCGTCTGCACGATGTCTGCCCCAAGCTCGTATCCTAGTCGAGCCGCGTGACTGACGACGTCGTGCGAATGTTCGTCCCGGATTTTCGGTCCTCTCGGATACATCATAGCGAGTAGTGGTATGGAATAGTCGTCGCACTCGTCAAGTATTCGCGAGAAATTGTCAAGCATATTTTGCTCATGTTCCGATCCGAGGTTGATGTGGACTGAAACTACGTCGGCGCCCAAACGGACTGCTTCTTTGACGGTGCAAAGCTGCGTTTTCCAGTTGGGGTCACCCGCTAAGCGAGTGGCTCCGGACAGGTGGAGAATGAGACCTAAGTTGGTGGTGTCAACAGTCTTCGCGACTCCAGCGTGCACTAAGATCGCGTCCGCTCCTCCTTTGGCAACTTGATCCACAATTCTCCTCATGTCCCCGAGTCCTTCGATCGGACCAGCCGGTACTCCGTGATCCATCGGAACAATGACGGTTTTGCCATCGTCCCGGAATATTCGTCCGAGTCTGCGTGTCTTTCCCGATTCCATCATGATCACTAAACAAAAGTTGAGAGTCGATTGTAAACCACAATACGGAAAACAACTGCGGCACGAGTTCCGCGGCGAACACTAGAGCTGCAGATGATACGTTCCCGCTGATTCTTCGAGTTGGAAAAACTGGACTTGCCTAAGTTGACAACAAACAGACGACGGCAGTATTGAAAGCAATCTGTGCGACGAGTAGAGAGTGAGCGGGGCGAGTCTTGGTGCTTGTGCCTAGTCGTCGAGGATGGTCTCGACGCGGCACTCATGCCAGAAAAGATGACCACCCATCGCCCTCACACCAATTATGCCGGGAAGCTTTCCAATTTGCCTTTTTAGGTTTGCGGAACCGGGTCTAAAGCAGACGCGAACTCGCGATTCTGAAAATCGTGCTAGTAAATGTACATGACAAGAGACCGTGAAAAAACGGGAGTTGGAAAACGTGAGCAACATTCTAGATAGGGCCTCGCCCCTTTTTGACGTACGGGTCCATTATGGCAATGATCCCAATCAGTTCGCCGAGCTTAGGTTTCCCAACGTAAAAGGATCGTTTCCGCTACTCTTCGTTGTCCATGGAGGGTTCTGGCAATCCGAATATGACCTATCGCACATCGGACATCTCTGTGCCGCCTTCACTTCCAGAGGGATAATCACCTGCAGTATAGAATACCGGAGAATCGGGAACCCTGGTGGCGGTTGGCCTGGAACTTTTCAGGACATTGGTCTTGCAACTCGTAGCATTTTCCGAGATCTGTCGAATGATTCACGCTTCGACCAGGCTCGGACAGCCATAATTGGGCATTCTGCAGGGGGTCATCTAGCCCTCTGGTTGGTTGGCAGTCACCGAATCAGTAAAGACTCGCCTCTTCACAACGAGCAGAAGCAAGAAATCAGAAGGGCGATCTCGCTCGGAGGAGTGTCCGACCTACGTTCCGCGTGGAAGAAGAAGCTGGGACGCGGTACCGTGACACGGCTCATGAGTGGAACTCCGGAGGAACACCCAGACAGGTACGATGCCGGCTCACCAATCGAACTTCTTCCAACAGGCGCGAGACATGCACTAGTTCACGGGACAGACGATGATACCGTCCCCCTTTCCCAGTCCGAGGCATTCGTCGAGAAAGCAGAGAAACTAGGCGACCAATCTACACTGGTCAAGCTTGATGGCATAGGCCACTACGAGCTCATTGACCCAGAATCAGAAGCATGGCAACCGGTAGTTAGAGCTGTCCTGTCTCTACTAGACTTGGATCAACACCGGTAGCGGTCCGCCCGCTCTGCTATTCGAGGCCTTAGCCAATCGTATGTAGAGTTTCGGGTTGGAGGTCTATCAGGAAGATCTGACGTTCTTAGCCACAAGTCAAAGTTTTGAGACCATCTCAAACAGGATGTTGGTTGTCTTCCAGTTCCGAGTCGTAGCCTTCACTAACAGCGCTTTTTCGATTGCACTGTTGGAGAGTTTGGTCCGACCATACCCACCAGGACAGTACAAGTAGATTTCACGAGGGATTGCGTAAATTCGGTCTGGGCTCATTGCGAGTGTTTCCAGTTTTTTCTCGGAGCCTCTTTGGGCGGCTTCCGAGAGAAAAGTAACATGCAGCTTCGAGGAATCGATGCCCTTCTCTTTCAAGAACGGATTACTCGCGATAACATTTCCTATTTCCTTTGATGTTCTGACAAGGACGGGTGTGTCGAATCCGAAGGATTGGAAGATTGTTTTGCCGATACGTTTCGAGAGGGTTGCGGAATTTTCTGGCGCGGTTTGAAAAACTATGTTTCCACTCTGGACATAGGTCTCCACGTTCCGAAAGCCGAGACCTTGGCAGAGTCCGCGAAGAACGTCCATCTTGATTGTGTTGTGTCCGCTGACGTTGACTCCTCGCAACATCGCGATGTAGGCGGCCATACTTTGTACGTGATCGAGATGCTCTAATTGGAGTTCGCCATGGTGAAATCGTCCACAAAAAGTCCGGGGCCTATCGATTTCCCTCCGGACGGTCCGAACTAGCTTGTTAGGTGATACAGAGCTAGGAAAACGGCTTTTATCTAATTGGCGCGAAAAGTAAAATGTCTTATACTTCTATCTTCGTGCCATTACAGAGGAGTATAGGCGCGTTTACTTGAGCGACGATATGGCGGATATCAGGAAAGAGCTGCGGGAGGAGATCAGGTCGCTGAAGGATGAGGTCCGGCGACAAGTCTCCCAGGCTATCGAGAAGTCGGGAAATGGTTCAATCAGAGTTGACCTTAACAAGGACGACGTGGCTCAGACAGAGCCTTCCTTTGTTGTCGTCAAGGACCTTGTCAGACAGATTCGCGAGAACGTCAAATCAAGTCTAGCCATGAGGGGCGAGATTGCCGTCGACGAACTTGTCGATAGCATGCCCGAGACCACGGCAGCCGACCTCCTAAAATCTCTGGCTAACACTGACCGGCTAAAGATGGTCAAGATGCTCTACTCGACAAGGAAGACATTCTCAGACTTCAAAACAGCCACTTGCCTCGAAGCAGCCTCGGTCAATAATCACTTGAAGAGCCTGCTGAATATGGGACTCGTTTCGCACAGCGACGAAGGAGGCTACGAACTTACAAAGAGAGGGAGACTACTCGTTAGGACTCTGGCATTGATGAGCGAGGCACTTGGAGGAGAACAGATTGATTGAGATAGGACGCGACTCTGCAATGTCGCTAGTGTTCAGGAGAATCGCAGGCACGTTCAGTGGCCTGTCAGTACTCCTCGCTCTAGTCTGGTTGATACGAGGACCACTCGGAATACAATCATCCTCTACTACCCTACTGCTCACTGCCTTCGGCCTATTTTTCGCGGGCCGAGTTCTTCGGACTGAGACTAACTCTGGGGTGGGCAGAGCACTTGTCAGCTTCCTCTGGAACCTCACAGCCGGATTCGTCGGGATCATATTGTCGATCTGGATCCTCGGCTGGATCGCGTCGTTGCAGTCGAGCATCTTCCCAACCACGATCTCTAGCTGGGTCCCGGACCTTGTCATCGGAGCAATCGCGACGGGTCTCGGAGCATACGCTGTGCAAAAGTCCGGCCTTGCAAAAAGGGCGGTGAAGCCGTTTCTGGTCGCCGAAGGCAGAGGTCCCACAATGAAAGGAACCAACCTAACCGTGAAACAAGACACGGTCGGAATGCCAATCAGACGTGAAGGACGGACCATCGGCTGCGTACTACTCGGTGAAGTATCAACCTCATTCAAGACCCCGATGGGAATTGTGAGCGCATCGCTTCCGGGTCCCGTCACGACAGTCGGAATCCCGTTTCAAGGACAAACCGTGACCAACGATGAAGCTCTGAAAATGACAGGGAGAGAACCTAGTCAGCTGATCGAAGAGACCACTTCGCGCGCAGCGAATGTGGATGTTGGACGGATAAGGATCCGCGACGGGTGCATGGGGGACCGGTGGAAGATAGGTCCACTCATCTTCGACTGGGACGGGGACGGGGAGCACCATCCCAAAGAGAGATGGTTGGCGAAGGGGACTGGCAGCGCGTACGTTACAACCGACGGCCACCGCTCCACTGCAAAATGGAACGGCAGCACCCTTTCACTCGGGGATGGCTCAATGGAGCTCGCGGTCGGCTCCGACAGCTTTTCCTACTCTCCGACAGAAGTCAAGACTGCTTCACCACTTCACTCGCTTCATGTCACTCAGGACAGGATTACACTTGACACTCGAAAGTTCACACTGAAGATCCTAGGGGACAATGTCGTTTTCAGGACTGAAGACAAGACCAGCAGAACAGAATCTAAGGCACTCGCCAACGACCTGAGGGCGCTCCTTACCGAGACGGCGAAGAAGCAGGTGAAGGATGTGATGGAAGAAACCCCAATTGACCTAGTCGAGATGCTGAACACGACAGAAGAGGTACTCGCGAAATATGATTGAGGAACCAGCAATGATAGCCGAACCAAAGCCACTGGAGACAGGACTCATGAAAGCGATCGTCCGCGAACGTTTCGGATCACCAGACGTTCTCCAGATCAAGGACGTGGAGAAACCAGCTCCGAACGAAGTACGTGGAGTATTGGTAAAAATCTATGCGTCCTCCGTGAATGCCGCAGACAAGCATGACATGAGAGGAGCTTCGCTCGTGATACGCCTTGTCGGGCCCCTGTTTCGACTAAGCATGGGAGTCCGCCGGCCAAAAGAGCCCGGACTGGGCACTGATTTCGCTGGCGTAATACAGGCAGTAACTAATAACGTAACTCAGTTCAAACCAGGAGACGAAGTATACGGCGTAGCCAACGCCGCTTACGCAGAGTACGGTCTTGCACGTGAGAGCAGGATAGCCTTGAAACCGAGCAATACTTCGTTCGAACAGTGTGCAGCGGTACCGATCGCCGGATTTACGGCTCTACAAGCTCTCCGCGACCATGGGCACATCAAACCCGGTCAGAAGGTGTTGATCAACGGTGCAGGCGGTGGAGTAGGAACTTTTGCCGTTCAGATTGCCAAGGCATTCGGAGCCAGAGTCACCGCCGTGACCAACTCGGCGAATCTAGACATGGTCCGCAAGCTCGGCGCTGATCAAGTTATCGATTACACTCAGGAGGATTACACCAAGAAGGGGGAAGCCTATGATCTGATCGTGGAGATTGGAGCGTCTCATTCCATCTCTGACTACAAGCGCATAATGAATCCGAATGGCACCTTTGTCCTCGTCGGCTTCAAAGACAAGATCGTGAGGCGTCTACTCTATTTCATAATCAGAAGCCGATTCGCGTCGCGCGGAGACAAGAAGTTCACGTTCTTCATCGCAAAATCAAACCATGACGACCTCGTCGTCCTGAAGGACCTCATCGAACAAGGAGACATCATTCCCGTGATCGATAAACGCTACCCCTTGACAGAGACAGCCCAGGCTATTCGCTATTTCGAAGAAGGACGCACCAGAGGAAAAATAGTGATCACTGGAGACCATGACACCGACAAACCAGTCTGGTCCGACTCTCACAAACCGCCCGGGAGGGGAACATCGCGATGATTCTTGTTATTGGTGGTTTGAACGGTTTCATAGGTTCGAACACGACAGAAGCGCTAGTCGACTTGGGCCAGGACTGCGTTGTCACACGGCACAAGAATACGGACGTTCCTGGTTTCCTTCAGAAGCATATTGATCATCACCGCGTGTTTATCGAACCTGCGGACTCGACTTCAATCGCGGACCTTCGAAAGATAGGCCAGAAACACCAAATCGAAGGCATCGTCAACGTCGCTGGAGGCTTCGCCTCAGGGGAGGCCCTCTGCGCGGTCTCAGAGGATACTTCGACATGCTCGACGCCACTTTCCGAGTCGCCCAGGAATGGAAAGTCGAACGGGTCACATTCTCGAGTACAGGAGGAATGTACCTCGGGCTTTCGGGAACGGTGGACGAAGAACATCCTATTGCTCTTCAGAGTATGTTCCCTATTCTTGCGTATCAGAAGATTGTCGAGGTGGCCGCAGAACAGTTCGCAAAGAAGACAGGGATAAGCGCTATCTGCGTACGGTTAATGGGAATGTTCGGACCTTTTGACGGTGCACAGCTCGGTCTCCCAGCACGTCTCGTCCATGCGGCTGTAAGCGGAAGACCGCTGAGCTTCAAGGACGTATTTTTCGGTAACGCAGACGATGCCGTAGATCTCTTGTACATCAAGGACATGGCACGAGCGATCGCACTGCTTCAGATCGCAGAGAAGCTCCAATACGACGTCTACAACATAGCCTCGAGCAAGGTCACACCCAATAGAGAACTGGTGGACGCGGTCAAAAGAGTGGTCCCGGACTTCAAAGCAGACCTTCCCCTTGGACGCTATCCATTTCCACCACTTCCTCTTCCGGATACCAAGCGGCTACAGGCGGACACCGGCTTCTCGCCGAAGTTCGACACTCAGTCGGCAATTCAACACTACGCCGACTGGCTCAAGGCTGGAAACCCCAAGTAGCCCAGATACTTAACGATCCGGCCGGTCAAGCAAGGTTAGTGTTTTAGAAGCGCTAGCCTGTCCAAGGTGGGAGTTTCAAAGCACGCTCATAGGCTGCACGGTCATGCACCGGTTCACGGTCGCTGTGTGAAATGATGACTTGCTCGAATGGAAGCTTGAGCAACTCTCGCAGCGCTGGCAACGCTCGCTTCTCATGCCACGGTGAAGACCAGACCCGGAGGACTCCAGCTCGTTCTGTCAATGCGTCTCCAAAAACTATGACCCGCTGTTCGGGCAGCCAGAGAGGTGTCTCTAGCCGCCCTCTTCCATCGTAGAGGGCGACAACGCCTCCAGGAAGCACTCCGTCTGATTCGAGTATCTCCAGCTTGCTCTTCGGAACGTCGTCGGGCCAGAAGAGTCTCGGACCGAAAGCGCGGACCCGATAGCGACTGACGAAATCATCGACGTCCCGCACGTGGTCAGGAATTGTTACCGCGGCTATGGTAGGCGGCCGACTGTCCAGTCTCTTCCACAATTCTTCGGCGGACGCTTTGGGGACGAGCGGGTCAATCACCAGACTCTCGCCTCCCGATTCGACATAGGTTGATGTCACGATCGGCTGCCAGTCATCGCCAGGCTTCCAGTGATGATGTTCCGCACGCCAGATCCATAAGCGATTTGCTACATCGCGAATCTCGACCTTGCTGGTCATCGACTGCATGATAAGATTGTGAGATCCAGTATATGAGATAAGTATTGAGGCGTGCTACGCCGGCAGATTAGTGAGAGCATTCAGATCGGCCTTCTCATTACAACAGTGGCTGTTCTGCCGGTCGAAAGGGGTGCGATCGTCTTGAATCCAACCTTTTCGAACATCTTGACTGTTCCACAGTACATGTAGTTTGATCCTTGATCAGTCTTACTCACGGGATAGGCTTCGACGAGCCCCCCGCCCTTCTTCCTTATCGCTTCCAGCGCCGCTTTCAACGCGACGCTAGCTACACCGCGTCGCCGATGCTGTTTGTCGACGACAAAGCAAGTAATTCTCCACAATCTTTCTGTACCACCTTCGAGGGCAAGTCTTCGATAGTTCTGAGTATTGTCGACACGAGGAAGCTCCTCCCTAGGCCCATATTGGCACCATCCTACCGGTTCTCCCTTTGCATAAACAAGGATCCCGTGGGCACATCCTTTCTCCACGAGCTCTGCTTTCTGCCGATGGTTTCTCACCGCTCTCTCGGCCCGGGTCCGCGGCTGCTGGTTCTCAGGCAAAGAGTAGGATGACACGTGATGATGCATGCACCAACACCACCAACCATCCCCTACCACTCCTTGCTTCAGGAAGAGCTTTTCAAAATCAGACCAAGTCCGCTTCGACAATTCCTTCGTGGAATACTCTGCAGGAAACTCAGCGGACATTCCAAATCCACGATTATCCCCAACCGGACTAAAACCGTATCGATTAATGTCGATCAATCGTGATTCGTTCCGTGTCCCCCCGGGATCCGACGCAACAATGCTTATTCAGATTCAGGTGTAGAATGAGAAATCGTTGCAAAAAATCATCGACGCCCACGTGCACCTGTCTGAACGGCAAGACGATGCCCTCATCCGATTCGCACAGGTGAACGGGCTGAGATACACCCTAGATGAGTTGCTTGGCACCATGGAGAGGTACGGGATCATGCGCGGTCTGCTTCTTAGCCCGCCCCTGCAAGGAGCAACCTCCCTTCCAAACGACAAAATCATCACACTGTGCACACGGAGCGATGGGAGGCTCGCGCCCGTGATTACGGTAGAGCCCACCCCCAAAGACGTCAAGGCCGCGCTCAAGCTCGCCGAGGAGAACAAGAAGGAGGTCAAGGCCTTCAAAATCAGGCTGGGTTACGTGAAGGCATCAGCGCAAAGCCCCGTGTTCAACGGGTTATACGATTATGCTGAATCAGAGAGGCTCCCAGTGCTCTTCCACACCGGAGACACAGCGTTCAGCACAGGGGACCTTGTGCACTCGCATCCGCTGACACTTGACGGACTCGCCAACAAGAGAGAGGGACTCACCATTATCCTCTGCCACTTTGGCAATCCATGGTTTGAGGATGTCGCGGAGCTCATCTACAAACACCCGAATGTCTACGCGGACATTTCCGGATTGATTACGGGGAGTAAGGGATACGCCGAGAAGTATGTAGAGTGGCTTGCCAAGAAGATCAGCGAAGCTATCTACTTTGCTGGCGGCGCAGAGAAGATAATCTTCGGAACCGATTACCCAGTCACGAAACACTCCGAAGCATTAGATCTAGTGAGGAGATTGGACGTAGAGGAAGTTGACAGGGAGAAGATACTTTGGCGCAACGCCGAGCGAGTCTTTCGCCTATGACCGCGAAGGAAGATATCGCGATCATAGACATTCCGACGAGGGAACGGGCTGGCTTGGAATGGATACTAGAGGAGAGTTTCGAAGGATGGTACCTACTGCATTCGAAAAAGACCCTTCGAGACATTGAAGTGGTCAGAGCCGCAGTGTCGTTGGGCAAGCCAGTCGGGTTGGTCATGTTGAAAACCCTAGAAGGGAGCACCGGGTATGTGTACTACATCGCCGTAGCAAAGGCTCACCGGAAGAGAGGCATCGCGAAACTGCTTCTAGAGGACGCCCTTCGGCGCTTCAGAGTCTCCCGCATGAAAGAAGTGTTCGCTAGCGTGGAAAAGAACAACAAACCTTCTGAAGCACTTTTCGTGTCAGAAGGATTCACACCGACGAGCTTCAGCGAAGTCTCCAAGAGACATGGGAATCTTCACACACTCAACATGTACAGGGAGATGCTAGTCGTTCCTGGCGAGGTCTTGTTACGCAAAGCGATGGCCTGAGCTTCTCTATCTCTTGAATTTAACTGAAATCTTGGCCGCTTGATACTCAGCGTAATTTGCGAACTCTTCTTCAATTGACCTTCTTTCTCTAGCTATCAAGGGTCGTAGCGGGCTTACATTCGCTGTCATGCCTGCGCGATCTTTCTTCCTCTTCCAGGTTGCCGCGACAAATCCATCGAGAAGAATTGTTCGGTTGACTGCGGCGAAGCTCCCAAAGACGTTCTTGATCCTATCGTGAGTGAGGAATCTGGATTTGTCCCTGTATCCCATCATCAGGCTGTCAAATTCAGGAAGAATAGTCACTCTGGGCGGTTCAACTGGCTCGCCTGAGTCTTCACCAAACGAAAAATATTCTCTGCTCGAATGGAGATTCTCCTTGGTCAGCTCCTTCTCCAAAGCATCTAGGGCTTTGTCTACCTGGTCCTTTCGAAGGAACGACCAGTACAGAATGTCTTCGCGAGTTACTGGCCCGTAACGTTCGATGTACTTGCGAACCAACTCAACCGTGCACTCTTCCGGGTCGAGAGGGGTGCGTGGCGCGGCAAGGTAGTCGGCTGATCCCATCCAGAGGCTCTCAGAACCTTTCCTTCCAGCATTGACGAGGAGACCAAGATAAGACATCTCCGACATACCCGTCCACGATGGCCCGTGGGTCGGCGTGCTTGACCATCCTCTTTGCAGTTTCATTCTGCTTCGCAGACCATGTTGTGTTAGCCTTTCAATCATGAACTGCTTGACTTCGTTTGACGTTGCCGCTCGTCCTTTGATGTGATCCAGGAATGGCTGGTAGAGAAACCGGACTCTGAAATCTCGGTCGGGAATGCCACGTTTTTTTGCCGTCCTGTCGAACCAGGGTTGGAAGCGTCTGCCTGGGCCACCGAGCACGTATACCCAGTAATCCTTTGAAGGAATGGTGTGCATCGTGCTTCTGACAGTCCAAGTTCTGACAAGACCTCCCCTGGGTCTGAGCTCGGATGTAAGGTCCGAGTCCCGGAACCCGTCTACCCGGGCCCAGAACGATGAGTAGCTTTCGAGAAGGTCCTGAGAATTCATGCCGCAACATGCTTCCGCGACCTTCACGGCAGCGCGTGGCCCTGAAGCTTTCCGGGAGAGATATTGTGAAGTCAAGAGCCTTCTGTTAAGAGCCCTCAAGACTGGCGAATCCAGCCAACTCGAGAGATTCACAGATGTAGAACACTAGGGCAGAGACTTATGCATTAAACAGCATGCGTAGTAACGTGATGGAGATCCGCTCGATCCTGTTACAAGTCTTCTCTACGAGTAATCGCGTCTCCAGCCCTGTTCAGTAGCACGTTGATCGACATTCCGGTGAAGGCAATCGAGATCAACACCAGGGCGACAGCTAATATCGGAAGCGTGGCGGGTCCCATTATTGCAGCGAGCGCCTCCGAGACCAACACCAGCAGAATAATCGGTGAGACCATGATCAAATTGATGATTGTTTGAAAGAGGAACCTCCGGATGTCAGCTAGCTCTTGTGCCTGAGACGACAAGATATCATCCGCGGAGCTCTGACCATATCTTGACGCAAACCACATTCCACCAGCCATTGTGATTCCCGCGATTTCCAATGCTCCTGGAAGTGCCAGCACTACGCCCAGCAACAGCGACGGTGAGGACAGCTGGCCTAAGACCAAAGGCACGCCAACCGCGACAGTGACCGGTACTAGATAGAACAGCAACGGCGCTACCCGCGCGCGATAAACCTCTTTCACGTACCTGCGCATGCTGACTGGCGATGATTTCAGGATCCAGAGGCGCTCTTTCTCAATCCAGCGGGACGCTGTCCCGGACCCGAACGATCCGATGATGAAGAGGATGAAGAGAAACGAGGTCGGCGAGGACTGGAAAGATCCGGAGAGTGCGTAGATGACTAGGAACCCTGAGAGGAACATGGCGTTGATGAAGAGCGCCCGGGCTTCTCGGGTCCTGCTGATCAGAATCTTCTCCTTCAGCCGCACTATCGACCAGATCGATTTCCCGCGCGGGTCCAGCCGTGAGGTTTGGTTCGGGTGGTCGAATTTTTCCCCGCCTGGCGTTGAGACTTCGAGAAGTTCGTAGAAGTGTCCGCGTGCCATCCGTACCCCGAGAACCAGGAATCCTCCAAGCCAAGCAAACAGCAACAGAAGATCAACGAGATAGTCGAGCCCTCCCGGGGTCCCGCTGACAAGACCAACACTGACAATCGCAGCGAGCCCGTTCGGCAGGATCCTCGTAACATCGGCGATCTCGACCGGGATTCCGGGAATTAGCAGAGTTATCGGAAGGAGACTAAGAACCAAGACAAGTACGATGAACAGGTTTCTCCAGAGTTTCTTTCGCTCACCGATCCCGCGCCCTAGCGAGAGCGTGATGTCCGCGGCAAGAAGCAATCCGATTACTAGGAAGACGAGAGTTACGAGCCCGGCCAGAATGGCGGCGGTCATTGGCGTGTGATAGTATGCGGAGAATCGCAGGTAGAGGACGATTATTGGGGGAAACCCGAACAGCACTGTCGTGAGTGAGTTGAGCAGGACCTTGGCTGCGAAGACTTCCCGTGGTGGCACTGGAGAGGTAAAGACGTAGTCGACATCGCTTGAACTAACAGGCAACCCGCCTCCGTTGAAGCCGCTCTGTATCAGCCCAACAAGGTAGAGTGCGAGGACGAGACTGCCTGCAACTTCCGAGAGTCCAGTTGTCAAGCCGACCCTGTTCGAGAACGAGAGGTACGTAGAGCTGCCGAATAGGATGAATATTACAGAGAAAGTTTCTCCGATAATTAGGCCTAGAATTGTGGCTTTGGTAAATCGTCCTTTTACCCAGTATCGGATTAGGATTCCAACGGTTCCGAGTGGACTTGCAACGCTCATCTTCGAGCCGGGTCCTCGCCCTTCTCTTCAGTCAACCGCAGGAACACGTCTTCTAGTCTCGCATCGCTTGTAGTATTCGCCATATGCCGAAGACTCTCAATATCGCCCACCGCCACGATCTTCCCATGGTCAATGATCGCAATCCTTCCTGCGTGGGTCTGAGCCACATCGAGATCATGAGTTGACAGTATCGTAGTGACGCCTCTCGCCGTCTGTCCACCGATCCAGTCCTTGACCGAGACGCGAGTCTTCGGATCTAATGCTGTCAACGGCTCATCCAACACTAGAAGCTGTGGATTGTGCAGACTCGTAGCAATCAGCGCCACTTTCTGCTTCATCCCTTTTGATAGGGTTCCGACCAGACTATTCCGTTTCTCCTCCAAGCCGAAGCTCTTGAGCAACTCGGAAATCTCCCGGTCGAGAAGATCATCGGGGACTCCTCGAATCTTCCCTACAAACTGCAGAAACTCTAGCGTAGTGAGCCCTGTGTAGAGACTCGGGTTCTCCGGCAAGTATCCAATCATCTTCTTCGCCTTCTCAGGATCCGCGACAATGTCTATGGCTCCGATTCTGATCGTCCCGGTTGTCGGTCTAAGGATTCCTACCAGAGTCTTCAGAAGAGTGCTCTTGCCCGCTCCATTGGGTCCAAGCAGGCCGAAGACTTCGCCTGAAGCTATCTTGAGTGAGACGTCGTCGAGAGCCACGAGGGTTCCATAATGTTTCGTAAGGTTCTCGATGGATATCTCGACCATGTTCGTCGACCCTTTCTGGAAGACCGATGAGCAAGACATCTAGCGATACTTAACGACCAGCTCGACGCATCAAGAAACCCACCTTCGTCCAAGAAGCTAGGTCCCCATCATTACTGACACTGACTTTCCAATAAGACAGGGAAAGAAAAAGAGGAGAGTGTAATTCTTGATCGGACGATAGTCTATTGGTGAATCAGTCCGTGACCAGTGCTCTGGCCGCTGAAGCTCTCGTGGCCCCGGTGAAGCGCGTCGTAGTGGACGCCGCAGAAGCTCTTGCCGCAGCTGTTGCAGAACTCTGTCGCCCGCTCAGTGCAACGGTTGCTCGTCGCCATTGTCTCGTCGAACGAGCCGAACCCACCAGTTTCCATCTCTTCGCAAGTCTTGGTCTTCAGGCTCTCATGAGCACCATGCTCATGGGTTGGACTCCCGAAAGTGGTCGGCTGATGCGCTGGGGTTGGATGAGTGCTCGTAGTAGTGTGCGGATTCGGATGGGGCGTACCAGTGTGATGCTCTGGATTGGTATGCGCGTTGTTCTTGGGCTTCGTCTTGGATTTCATGTCGACTCATCAACGAAAAATTCACGGCCGGTCATAGTCTATTTCTAACCCACACTCTTCGAGCCCAGTAACAACCGACCCCCTAGATGCTGATAGTGAGCAGTCTCCCGATCCTCACAAGTCTTAAATCGAAATGTTTCGCGAGCCGAGTTTCAGGCGCGTGAGTGGGGCCTCCCACCCGTTGCGCCTCGCAAGAAAAACCCCGGAGTAGGGAGGCAAAATGATCAGACCAGAAAATAGAAGACCATGGGTTCCTAAAACCGCTGAACTCAGTCTGACCGCCGGCCTCGCGGCCATCTATACTATCACAACCTATCTCCCGCTGAGCAAGTTCATTGGCGGACCTGGATTTATCACCCTCGAAATCGTCATGCTCCCAATAATCGCCGCACTGTTGAGACCACCCCTAGCCTCTGCAGCGGTCTTCGTGGGCAGTCTCGTAGGGGCGCTGGGACAGTCCAGTTTCACGTTTGTTTTTGGACCTTTAGGGCTTCTCATCCCGTTGATTGCAGTTGCGACCGGAAGCATTGCTTTCCACTACCGCCTTGGACCCGTGGTCGCTTGCCTCTATGTCATAGCTGGCGCAGTTTACTACGTCGTGCTATCCGGGGGCGGAACGCTTTTCTGGCTTGTTCCGTACTTTCTGGTAATAGTCTCCCTTCCCGTGACTTTCAGGATTCGGGACAATCCTCGCATAGGATTACTCTCTTTCTACACTGCCATGGCCGAGCAGGTCACTCTGAACATCTTGAGCATCAGTATTCTGGGCTTGACGGGGCCATTCTGGCTCGGCGTTACACCGTTGATGTATGGAGAGAGAACGCTTGCGACGATAGGTGGAGCGGCAGGAATCGTTGCCCTTAAATCGGGACTTGGAGGCAGACTCGACCTAATAGAGCGGTCGCCGAGGGAGGTGAGACAGTAGAAATGTGTGTTACACCAGTCGTAAAATGCTGGCATTGTGGAGAATGGTTCGTCAAGAAATCCAACAGAGAGAGCTTCGAGGCATGTCCGAGCTGCGGAAAGGGCTTCGAACAACTCAGCCCTGAGGCACAACGGGCCGTGAAGGCTACGCTAGCGCCATTCTTCGAAGTACCTAGGCTGAAGGCAGAAAATATCGCAGCCTAGGTTGCCTCCATTTTTTGAACTAGCAAAAACTCAACCATTTTCCACTTGTTTTACGAGGCACGTCGGCAGGACTGTTACCAGATTTTCAACGCATGGGTTAGGTGTGGAATTTGACCAACCATGAGCCTCTTAACACTCGGTTCTAATGAAGTCGAAGAAGAAAGCTAAGACCCGTTCAAAATCTAAACCTCGTGCCAAATCGAAGGCGCACACAAAGAGCAAGACTCATGCTCGCACCGGGACAAAGGAGGCTCATCCAGCCATCGTCGAATCGATTCCTAGCCCGAATGTCACTCTCAATCCTGCACTGAAGACGTGTCAGGAGGCAGAAGTCGGCGACATCGGCGGATTCGGCAGTCCAGATGAACTGGAGGAGCATGAGAAACGTTGCGCCGAGCCAGCCACAGAGTTCTGCAGCAACTGCGGCAAGAACCTGTGCCGCAACCATTACGATCTGATCCATAGAGACCACGATAGTAGCGGACACTCCACCAGCTCCAACATGACGCAGCAGTAGAAAGACCCCAGGGCAAACCCTGAGAGTCCCCTGTGAAACGCCCTAGAATCCGCTTAGGATCAAAAACCTGAGCATAGTCATGCTAATCCTCTGAGATCAGGGACGACAATCCAGCCGTCGAGTCTAACATCATCCCGTAAAATCTTTAATGGTCCAGAATTCAAGAATATTTCTAGAATCGACCCATCCTTGCGTGACAGATCCGGCTGGATCTTATTTCCGGTCCTAGGCTAACGGCCAGAATCTTCTTTTCTCGTTAGTTGGGCCGCAACAACTAGGGAGTAGTGACGGTGCCCAGTCTCAGTTGTTTCTCGTCTTCGCCGCTGTCTGGACCGCGAGCTGCTTTAGGAATCTCGTTCCAACGGGGTCCGTCGCAGCCCGAGTCTTGCTTGTAAACGGAGAGTCCGGCACCCGGGCATACATCATCATGTACGGCGCCATCGCCAAGACAATCTTGCTCTCCGCCTTCCGAATATGCTCCTCAAGCGTGCTGCGCGGCGTTCCCAGCTTGCCAGCCAATTCATCCGCGGTTGTCCGTTTCGGAATCTCGTAGTATCCTCCCTCGATCGCAGCCAAAAGCGCCTTCATCTGCTTCTCAGTCAAATTCCCGAACAGACTGCTTAGTGACAGTAGGAAAGCGTCGTCGGTCATGCCTTCAGCAGATCCCTTGTGCAAGACCTCCGTCTTCCCCACTTTGTCCAGGCCCTTCAGTAGACCCCTGACGTCGTTGTCTTCGAAGCCGACCAGGCGGTGATATTCCCATCCTCCGAAGAATACGGGTGGAGGCATCTGGAGGAAATTGTTCGCCCGGACAATTGAACCTACAGAAGTTCCCTGTCCAACGCCGCAGATGCAGGTGCGGACCACCATCTGAAACTTGTCCTGGCACAGAGTCTTCGCAATGATCTTACTCTGATACTCCTTGGAATAGTAGACGAGTTCCTTCTGCATCTCCTGAAAAGAATCAAGACCGTCAGATTCAATCTCCAGGATATCGGTATGATCGTTGCACCACAACGCGATCCTCGCTCCCGGAAACTTCTTGCTCAGACGATTGTGAGGATCCTCGTTCCTCTCGTCAGGCTGAACGCGTAGGAATAGCTCGAACATATGTTATACGAGTGAGAGTTCCCGCGGGGATGATATAAGGCGTGTACCGGCGTACGCCAGCTAGACAGTACCGTACTGTGCCCCTCAAACTGATGCCGGCGCTCGCTTGCTCAAAGATAATCCGATCCAATGGAACATTGTCTCTCAGTGAAAAAGAAAATGGAAGCACGTGAAGACTGGGTGAGAATAACTCGCGGAATCCAAGAAGCGTTCTCGGGTCTTATCGGTGCAGTTGGCGCCGTAAGGGTTGCAAGAAAGGATAGGAGGACGAAGCCTCGGAGCATTCGATTGATCTCGTGGGCGGGACGCGCCAACACTGATGCTTGGTTCCTAATGCAATTGGAACAGAGCAAGAATCGAGCCCTACTCTACTACACGAAGAACCAAATCAGGTAGACGACGCCCGCCCACCGCAGCCGGCTCCCGACCGTTACAGCGATGTTTTGAGCCGGCTACGGGGAAATTCTATCCTAAGACGGACGAACTCAAGTTGACCTCTAAGCCAGTAATGCTACTCGGAAACCTTGCTAGCATACTCCTTACGATAGTCGCTCTACTCCAAGCCCTCTCCTGGACCATTGCAGGACTGCTAATACTCGCCACTCTCTCAATCACTACACTATTACCTCTCGGCAATCCTCTAAGCAGAGCGGACCGCTCACAGACAAAGAAACCCGCAAACCATCTGGGACCAGCAGAGTCAAAATATTCTCGTGAAAGAACGCAAGATAAACAGACCGCAAGACCCAATCAAGTACCGGCAAGACCCGAGTTGAAACCTCTTCCAAAACATGAACCATCAAAATCCCCGTCACAACTAAAGTCAGACTTTCAGAAAGCGATGACTCCGAAGATCACACCACCGAAGACTATTCCCGGGACTGTTAGCCCCGCCAAGTCCATTCCTGCGAAACCCAACATTCCAAACCAGGCTATGCTCAAACCGATTCCACCAAAAGCGGCCTCTGCTCTTCTCAGCCCACCAACGCCAGTCCCGTCGGAACCAGAGCTCGGCAAACCGACAGCAATAGAGAAGGGCGACTATGTCAGCTTCGACGTGCAGTTAGATCAGGGAAAGTCGATTACGTGTGATGTGACCGCGAGCGGCCGAGTCAACTTCTACATTCTAGACGACGACAACTTGACTACTCTAGATCTTGGAGAGGAATTCTGGAGCGAGACAGGCGAAGAGGATACTGAAAAGGCAACTCTAGAGTTCAAAGCTCCCCAGAACGGGAAATGGTTCCTAGTTGTTGAGAACACTGAGACAAGAGAAGTGTCGGCTACGGTAAACATCAGGAAGACCCCGCCCAAGAATAGCCCTTGACGCAGTAGGCTTCTAGAAGTATCCGCATCAATCATCGCGTCATCTGACCCAAAGCCACGATCGGTGCGCAAGGCGCTTTTCTAAGCAAAGCCTACATTCCTCAAGACAAAGGCCGCGGCACCATCTTGCCATCGTGTCCTTGGCGCAATTTGTTAGGAATGTTCGGGAAATCTATGAGTCGCTCTCCGACCGATAGCAAGGTTCTGTTGCTATTATTCGTGCTCAGCTTGGCATTCTCCTTAATAGTGTCCGAGCAAGGCACCGAATCACTTGGAGCAATCCGTTGGACGTTCAACTCGATTCCGATTCCAGACTTTACGCTCGTAGCCATCCCTCCGAGTGTTGTTCCAGCCGACGGAACTACTCTCGCCACATCAATCATCCTCGTAAGTCCCCTCAACGGTTTCACCGGGAACGTAGCTCTATCAGATCTCACTCTTCCGACAGACCTCTCATGCACAGCGATCCACCCGGCCGCAATCCCAAACAGTTCGGGTGAGGCGACGATCTCGTGTACTTCCAGTGTTCCGGGAGCCCACGACGTAACAATCTTCGGAACTTCAGGTGGAATCAGACATAACGCCACGGCTACATTCACATTCACGACCTCGGCCGCTCCCGACTTTACAATCGCGGCCGCTAGTTCAGTGAGCTTAACCCCAGACACTACAGCAACCTCAAACGTAACCGTGACTCCTCAGGGAGGATTCGACTCCGAAGTGAACCTCACAGTAACCGTCTATCCAAGCTCCGGGCTATTAGTATCCCTAATTCCTCAACGTCTGGTTCTCGGATCAGGAGCTGCGACCGCCGGTTTCAGCGCCTCCGCGCCGGGAGACTACACCGTCACGATTACAGGAATAAGCAAATCCCATTCGCACACGATCACGATAGTTGTTGCTGTTACACTAGCCGGCCCGCCCGACTTCGAAATCTCTGCCGGCTCCAGCTCCATCAATATTGAAGCGGGCAATCCTGGCATGACCAGAATAATCGTTACTCCCACCAGTGGATTCACGGGTGCCGTCACACTTGCCGTCGCAGCCCCGGCGGGCATTTCATGCAGCCTCAGCCCCACCAGCATCCAATCCTCGGGCACAAGCACTCTGACATGCAACAGCGGCAGACCCGGCGAGTACACGATCACTATCAAGGCCACAGGTGGAACCAGTACGCATACCGCAACCATCAATGTGCACGTCGCTACCCTATCGCCGGCAGCACCCGCACCCTCCACGATTCTGGGACTGGCGCCCGCCACCTTCTACGTAATTATCGCAGGAATAATCGCCGTTGTCGTTGCGGGAGCAGTTCTCTTCCTAAGACTGAGAGGTTCCTTGGCCCGAGGCGTATAAGGATAGGGCTATTTTTTCCAGGTGCACATCTTCTGATCAATCATGTGAGCATGCATCGGGAAGGCGTCCTGTTCAAACATCTTGAGCTTGCACTGGACCCCATGCTTGGGGCATAATGCCTCGCAGGGTCTCATGTCTTTCTCCACCGTTACAACTGTCATAGTCGCAACCATATCGAATCCTTGGTTATCTCCTTATCCTCGCCGAGATCCCATGTTCGGGTTAGGCTCTTTTCTTTAGACTTGAACGCCTAGCCCCTTCAGTTTGTACCGCAGGTGTTTCTCCATGTTCTTCGTCAGTAGGAGTCCGCTCTTCATGCTCTTGTAGACAAA
>Ga0209472_1000269_pt1 | contig 31819 bp, 27 predicted proteins | sample GraSoiAngelo_130_FD_185887 | JGI IMG/M metagenome (GOLD analysis project Ga0209472, IMG submission 185887) | Grasslands soil microbial communities from the Angelo Coastal Reserve, California, USA - 14_0929_02_20cm (SPAdes) (version 2) | ecosystem: Environmental > Terrestrial > Soil > Grasslands ... | reverse complement strand
CCCAACGTCGCCTCCGGCAAGGACGTGCGCGTGCCGCTGCAGGGGCACTTCGCGAGCGAGGACGACTGGATCACGCCGGAAAAGGTGGACGCGTTCGAGAACGATCTGAAGGCGGCGAAGAAGACGTACGAGATCTACCGGTACAAGGGGCACCACGCATTCATGAACGAGGATCGCAGGGACGTTCACGATCCCAAGGCGGCGGCGGTCGCGTGGGAGCGTGCCCTGACCTGGTTCCGCCGCTACCTCGCATGATCAAATGGCAGCTGAGCCGATCACGAGCGGACGCGCCAGCGGTGCCGCTTTCGGAAAGATCTCGTGTCGCAAGTCCGACACGGCAAATCCTGCCGCGTGGATGTTCGCCACGGTGCGCCGGTTGCACTGGCAACCGCATCCGATCCACGACCACGGCACGCGCAGGCGATCCTGCCAGCGCGCGAGCCCCGGATCCTCCGACCGCACGTGCTCGAGGAAGAGCAGCCGGCCGCCGGGTTTCAGCAGCCGGCGGATCTCCGCCAGCGCGCGAGCCGGGTCCGTCACCGTGCAGAGCACGAGAGTCGCGACCGCGCAGTCGAAGCTCGCTGCCTCCAGCGGAAGTTGCTCGGCGCGAGCGCGAACCACGCGCGTCGGAATGCGGTAGCGCTGCAGCTTGCGCTCGAGGCGAATCGCCATCGGCTCCTCGGGTTCCGCGATCACCAGCTCGGTCACGCTGTCGGGGTAGAAAGGCAGGTTCGCGCCCGTGCCCCCGCCGATCTCCAGCACGCGTCCCTTGGCGCCCGCCAGCAGCGCCTGCCGGTGCGCCGACAACCCGGCCTTCTCGGCTTCCGCCATCATGCGGTCGTACAGCGCGGCGAAGATCTTCCTCCACGGACTCACGCCGCGGCCACGTCGACGCTAGCCTCGAATTCGGCCTGGCCGCTGGAAAAGGTCTCGAACAGGTCGACGGCGGCGTCGGGCACGAGGGCGGCTCCCGACGTCAGAGTGTTCAGCCCCTCCCAGCCGTCGCGCATCCAGACGGTGCCTGGCGGAACGCGGTCGGTGACGGATGCGCGCGCCTTCATCTCGCCGCGGTCGTTGAACATGCGAATCGTGTCGCTGTCGCTGATTCCACGGCGCGAGGCATCCGCCGGCGAAATCCAGAGGCGCGGCTCGGGATCCGCCTCCGCCAGCGTCGGCAGCATCCGGCCGTGATCGTAGAAGGCGTGGAAGTGATTCAGCGTGCGGCCGAAGCGCAGCGCCAGTGGATACGGCGAGGCAGGCGGCGGCTCGTACACCGGAAGCGAGGGGAGACCGAAGCTCCGCGCCCGATCGGAGACGAGCTCGACCTTTCCAGAGGGAGTGTCGAACCTGAGATCCGGATAGGCAACGTGCGAGATGCGCAGCGCGCGCATTCCGCCCTCGGCAGCGAGCGCGGCTGCCGTGGCATGCCCGGCGTCGAGCGGGCCGGTCCCTTCGGCCCAGGGAAAGAAGTCGTGAACCTCGAGGCGGCGCGCGAGCTCGCGCAGCACCCAGGAAGGCGATCGCGCCTCGCCGGGCGGCTCGAGCACCTTGGGCATCAGGTACAGGTGCGTGTTCGTGCTCTTGCACCCGGTATCCTCGAGCCACGACGTCGCCGGCAGGAGCAGATCCGCGTGGCGTCGCGCGGTGTCGTGCATGAACAGGTCGTAGCTCGCCAGCAGATCCAGGCCGTCCAGCGCCCTGCCGACGCGCGCCGCATCCGCGAACGACGAAACCATGTCGGTGCCGAACAACAACAAGACGCGGACGCGGCCCGTCTCGAGCGACTCGGTGATCTTCGACATCTGGTTCGGGACGTAGTCGCCGGGCCGCCTTCGCTCGCGCGCGGCGATGCTGGTGAGACCCTGGCCATGCGTCATCCCCGCATGCCTTGGTCCCATGCCGGCGCCCTCGATGCCGAGATTTCCCGTGAGCGCCGGCAGACAGGCAACGGCGCGCGCGCCCTGCCAGCCCTCGACGCCTTTGTGCATCGAGCTGCCGCCGAGGAGGATCATCCCCGGCCTGGTCGAGGCATAGCGGCGCGCCAGCGCGACGATGCCATCGGCGCTCACGCCGGTGGTCGCTGCCGCCCACTGCACGTCATGCTTTGCGACGTGGGCGGCGAGCGCGTCGAAGCCGAGAGTGTTCCGCTCGACGAAAGCGGCGTCGTACAGCCGCTCGCCGACGATGACGTGCATCATTCCGAGCGCGAGCGCGGCGTCGGTCCCCGGCCGGATCAGCAGGGTCTCGTCCGACTGCGCCGACGCCTCCGTCTGCCGCACGTCGATGGTGACGACGTACGCGCCGCGGCGCTTCGCGGCAGCCAGGTGACGGCCCGTCAGCGGCTGGCTCGCGACATTCGCTCCCCAGAGGAGGATGAGCGCCGCGTGCGACCCCATGTCCTCCTTCGTGTTCACGCGCAGAACGCCGGTGAGGCCGAGGCCGAAGGCGCCGAGCCCCCAGCAGATCATCGTCGGGCTCCACCACTGGCAGCCGTACAGGTTGGCGAACCTGCGGAGCAGCTCGGACGAGATCCGCGTGCCGTAGTCGTTGGCGAAGAATCCATGCCCCGACCAGGTACCGACTGCCGCCGACCCGACGGCACGCGCCCGCGCGGCGATGGTATCCAACGCGTCTTCCCAGGTCGTGCGCTGCCACGATCCACTGCGCGCCGCGCGGCGAAGCGGATGCACGATGCGCTTTGGATTGCCGATGATCTCGCGCGCCGCCTGGCCGCGGATGCAGAGGAATCCCCGGCTGTCGGGATTGTCCGGGTCGCCTCGAACGGCTTTGACGCTCCCATCCTCGACGTCGACCAGCATCCCGCAGAGCGTGGGATGGCAGTTCATCGGGCACATCGTGCGCACCGTGTGCAGCGGAGTCATGCGGCTGCCGCGGCCTCGACCCGCGCGTGACCCACCCGGAGCGCGGCGAGGACCGCCAATCCCTGGAACAGCGCGACGCCGTAGAGCACGGACGGGAACATTCCCCGGTCCAGCAATGGTCCGAAGAGGACGGGGGCTACCGACAATCCGGCATCGAGGCCCGAATAGACGAAGCCGTAGATGCGCCCGAACGAGCGCTGTCCAAAGCGATCCATTGCCGCCCGCCGGACCAGCAGGTCGCGAGAAGGGGTCGCGGTGCCTGTGCAGAAGCCGAAGATGGCCATCAAAGGAGTGACGGTCACCGGCGGAACTCCGCCGCTCGCGAGAACCAGTGCCATCGCCGCCGACATCACCAGCAGCACGGCGACGACGCGCTCGTGCGCCTCGTAGCGCGCCGCCAGAAATCCGCCCGCGGCGATTCCCGCCGCACCACCGAGCAGATAGATGGTCAGCGCCGACGCCGCGGCGGTGAGCGGCAGACCGTAGACGTGGTTCAGCACCGAGGGAGCGAAATTCTGCAGCGCGCTCACGCCCATCGTCGAGGCGAGGAAGAAGAAGAAGCACATCCAGACCGCGCCGACGCGCAGGAACGCGAACGGCGAGCTGCGCTCCGCGGCATGACCGGCGCCGGCGGCATGAGCGGGCGCGGGAGCGCTGAGGTTCCCGCGCAGCAGCACCACCGACGCGAACGCGACGAGTCCCAGACCCGCAGCGGACAGCGCGGCCGCGCGCCAACCCGCGGCGGAAGCGATGCCCGCCATCATCACCGGCGCGACGCCCCAGCCTACGTTGCCGGCGACGCCGTGCGCCGAGAAGGCGTGACCGAGGCGCGCCGGCGAGACGCGGCGATTGAGGACCGTGAAGTCCGCGGGATGGAAGACGGCGTTCCCCGCTCCGGCGAGCAACGCGGCCGCGACGAGCGCCGGGTAGCCCTGCGCCGATGCGAGCGCCAGCGCCGAAAGCGTCAGCAGCGCAAGCCCGGCGGAGAGGACGCGCTGCGCGCCGTACCGATCCACCGCGAACCCGGCCGCCGCCTGGCCAATGCCGGACACGACGAAGAACCCGGTGGTCAGCGTGCCCGCCTTGGTGAAGCTGAGGTTGAACTCCGACATCAGCCAGGGGAACAGCGAGGGAATGACCAGGTGGAAGAAGTGCGAGGTTCCGTGGGCGAAGCCGACGAGCGACATCACCTGGAAGTCGCCGGCGCGGACCGGCGCGGCCACGCTGAAGGCAGGCTTGTTCATCGTTCAGGCACCACCGGCTTCAAGGGACGCTCGTTGACGGAGAGCTGGAAGACGTCCGGGCGCGCGTAGTGCCCGGTCACGTCGAAGTCGTACTTCCCTCGCGCGATCTCGTCCATGTCCAGCTCCGCGCACAGGACGGCTTCTTCCTCGAAGACCGGTCCGGCCAGCACCTTGCCCGCCGGATCGATGATGCAGCTTCCTCCGCGCATGAGCACCGTCTGCGGCGCCTCACCCAATGCATTGGGGATGTCCGCCGGCAGGTCGGAGCGCCGCAGGACCTGGCAGGCCGTGAGCACGAAGCAGCGGCCTTCGAGCGCGACATGGCGCATGGTCGGCACCCAGGTCTCACGGTCGTCCGCCGTCGGGGCGCAATAGAGCTGCACTCCCTTGGAGTACATCGCCATGCGCAGCATCGGCATGTAGTTTTCCCAGCAGATCACCGCGCCGAGCCGCCCCAGGCTCGTGTCGAACACCGAGAGCGTCGAACCGTCCCCGAAGCCCCAGACGAGCCGCTCCGCGGCGGTGGGCATCAGCTTGCGGTGCTTGCCGAGGAACGCGCCGTCGTCGGCGAAGAAGAGCACCGTGCAGTACAGCGTGCCTCCGTCGCGCTCGATCACGCCGACCACCAGATGCAGGCGATGCTCGCGCGCAAGTTTCGCCATCCGGTCCACGTCAGGCCCCGGCACTTCCACCGCGCTCTCGAAATACCGGCGGAACTGGTCGCGGCCTTCGCGCGTCCGCCGGCCGACCACCGCCCCGAAGTCGAGGCCCTTCGGATAGGCCGACACGAACGCCTCGGGAAAGACGGCGAGCTGCGCTCCCTGCCGCGCTGCCTCCGCCGTCAGATCGGCGACTTTGTCGAGCGTTCGCGCGCGATCGAACGCCACGGGCGCCGCCTGCACCACCGCCGCGCGGATCTTCATCGCCTCACCAGCCCTCGAGCGCGTCTGCGAAGAGGTGGGCGAGGTCCGTCTCGGACACGGGCCGGGGCGAGAGCTTCGTCACGCGCGCTTGCGGCAGCGTGCCCTCGACCAGCCTGGGGATGTCCGACTTCGTGTACCCCACCGAGCGCAGGCCGTTGGGCATAGATAGTCGCTGCATGATCGCGATCAGCCGGTCGGAAAGGATCTTCCCGGCGTCCTCCGGCTTCGCCCGCGATACGTCCGCGCCGAGGATCTCCGCGGCCACGAGGTGCCGGTCCGGGCAAGCCTGTGCGGTGAAGCGGAACACCGCCGGAGCGTTGAGGATGACGGACATGCCATGCGGCACGATCGGGTGGTCGCCAGGGAATCCCTCGGGCCGGAAATCGCGCACCATTCCGGAGACCGGGTAGGACATTCCATGCGGAAGATGCACGCCGGCGTTTCCGAATCCCACGCCGGCGTAGGACGCCGCGAGCTGCATCTTCTGTCGCGCCTCGTCGTCGTCGGGATTCTCCACGGCGCGGACGAAATACTTCGCGACCCAGCGCAGCGCTTCCAGCGACCAGACGTCGCTGATCGGATTGGACCCCTGGTAGGCGGGCCGCAGCACGGGCCGCTCCGGACGTGGGCGTTGGTGGAACGGGATCGCCGTGTAGGACTCGATGGCGTGGCTGAGGACGTCGAATCCGCTCGTCGCGGCGACCTGCGGCGGCATCGAGCGCGTATTCTCGGGGTCGAGGATGCCGAGCATGGGCTTCAGCCTGCGATGGGCGATGCCCGTCTTCGCGTGCAGCGGCGTGTAGTCGAAGATCGCCACGCCGGTGGTCTCGCTTCCGGTTCCCGCAGTGGTGGGAACGGCGATCAGCGGCTTGAGCGGCCCGGGAGCAGGCTTTCCCTTTCCGATGGGCGCGTTGACGTAGTCGAGAAAGTCGGCCGGATACGTGGAGTAGAGATTGGCCGCTTTCGCGGTATCGATGGTCGATCCGCCGCCCACGGCGACGAACGCGTCGAAGTCGCCCTGCGTGGCGAACTCGATCGCCTCGCGAAAGGAGACGTCGGTCGGCTCGACGTGGACGCGATCGAACAGCGAGTATCCGATCCGGTTGTCGCGCAGGCTCTCGACCACGGTGGCGACGGGCGCGAGCCGGGCGAGATTCGGATCGGTGAGGACCATCACCCGCTTCGCCTTCATCTCGGCGAGATCCATGCCGATCTCGCGCGTGACGCCGGCGCCGAATCGGATGCTGGAGGAAGCGAGCTCGAACGCGTATTCGGAAGCCATCCGTCCTCCTCAGGCTGGTTGGAGCGCGTCGTTGGAAGGACTGCCCGCGCGCCAGCCGAGCCAGATGACCGCGAGGGCCATCGCCACGAGCACCACCGCGATGCTGATGCGCGACAGCGTGCTGAAGAGTGTGAGCGTGCCGCTGGAGAGCCCGGTGAAGGCGAGTCCCACGACGGGAAGCACGGGAACGCCGCAACCGGCGAGCGTGCAGGGGCCCGTGGTCAGCCCCAGGATGCTGGTCATCGCGCCGGCGACGCCCGCAGGGCGAGCGGCCCTGGCGCCGACCCCGCAAGCTTCTCCTTGCCGCCGCCGATACGACCAGAGCGCGAAGTAGGTCCCGAAGATCAGGGAGGTGACGACGATGCGGGCGAGGGTGGGCACGTCGATGATGAAGCCCCAGTCGATGCCTTCGACCTTGTTGTCGGCGCTCACCCAGGCGATGGCCATGTTGGAGAGGAACGAAAGCTTCTTCGCCAGCGGCTCGTCGGACCGGAGATATTCGGGAAGGCGGGAGAGCCAGGGATTGAAGGTGAAGAAATCAAAAGGCCTGCGCGCGATGGAGAGGATCGCGACCGGCGCCGCGAGATTGAACACGGCCACCGCCGCGGTCACTCCCCAGACCACTTTCGCCCTGGACCGGAGCGCAGCGCCGATTCCGCGGAACGTTTGTCCGACTAAAGTCAGGCCTTTCCCCAACATCCAGAGCCCCTTTCGCGGAGGCGGAGGATACGTGACGGCCAGGCGATCGACAACCGGACACCGTTGACTTTTTCAATGGCGGTGTGTTAGCGCGGCCAGTCATCTCCAGTCGCAGCTCCCTGATTTCAGGAGGCCATATGAAGGCGCGACCCACACGGCGGGATTTTCTCTCTCAACTCGGAGTCACCGCGGTAGCAGCGGTCGGAGGCTCGGCCGCCGGTCTGGGGATGGCGTCGATGGCCCACGCCCAGGAGAAGGCGAAGGGCACCATCCCCGACAAGCCGTTCAAGATCGGCCACATGACGTTCTTCACCGGCGCCGGAGCGGTGCTCGGCGAGCCCATGTACAAGGGCAACCTGCTCGCGGCCGACGAGATCAACGCGCAGGGAGGCCTGCTCGGGAAGAGGAAGATCGAGATCCTCAAGGCCGACGAGGCGGCCGGAACCGACGCGAACACCAAGGAGATGCGCCGGCTCAAGCTCTCCGAGAAGATCGACATGTTCATGGGGATCACCTCGAGCGGCAACACGCCCGCCCTCGGCCCCGTGGCGGAAGAGCTGAAGCTGCTCACCATCTTCGTCGATGGTTGCACCGACTTCCTCTTCGACAAGGCCGTCCCCAACCCGCGCTACATCTTCCGCATCACCAACATCCAGTCGGCGGACGGATCGACCTGCGCCCTGGGCGTCGCCATGACCTGGCCCGACGTGAAGAAGGTCGCGCACATCCATCCCGACTATTCATACGGGCGCAACTGCTTCGACCACTTCAGCATCGTCACGAAGAAGCTGCTTCCCCACGCGCAGAACGTCTCGGAAGCGTGGCCGAAGCTCTTCTCCACCGACTTCACCCCGCACATCACCAAGACGCTGGGGGCCAAGCCGGACCTGCTCGTGACCTCGCTCTGGGGCGGCGACTACGTCGCCTTCTACAAGCAGGCGCTGCAGCACGGGCTCTACAGCAAGATGAAGGTCGCCACGACGCTCGCGCTGGGGTCGGCGCCGCAGTCCATCGGAAAGGACCATCCGGAGGGCGTGCTCAGCGGCGTGCACGCGAACTACCACTTCAGCTATCCGGCCGGGAACCGGTGGCCGCTCAACAAGACCTTCGTCGAGAAGTACCACGCCAAGTTCAACGAGTACCCGAACTTCCAGGCGGAGGGCGCCTACACCGCGACCTACGCGCTGAAGACGGCCTTGGAGAAGGCGAACAAGCTGATGGGCGGATGGCCCGATGACGACGCTATCATCGGCCAGCTCGAGGGAATGATGATTCCCGGGCCGGGCGGCTACGTCTACATCCGCCCCGACAACCACCAGGGCTACAAGGACGCGATCACCGGCTTCAGCAAGAACACCCCGGACTATCCGTTCCCGATCCTCGACCCGGCCCGCATCATCACCATCCCGATCCGCAACATCACTGCGCCTCCGGGATGGCCGAAGGGCGAGCCGACGTCGACCTATACCTGGATCGACCAGACCTGGCCGACGGTGAAGACAGCCTGAACCGACGCAGGTGGACCTCCTCGTCATCCACCTGTTCAACGCGCTCCTCTACGCGTCGGTCCTGTTCCTCATCGCCGGCGGGTTGAGCCTGATCTACGGCGTAATGCGGATCGTGAACCTCGCGCACGGGAACCTCTTTGCCCTGGGCGCGTTCATCACCGCATCCGCGGTCGGGCAATGGTTCGCCGGCTCGACCTCGGCCTGGCTCTACCTGCTCCTTCCGCTCGGTGCTTTGGGGGCAGCAGCCCTCGGCGCGATCCTCGAGCCAACGTTGCTCCGGCCCTTCTACCGGCGGCCGGAGGAATACCAGCTGCTCGTCACGTTCGGCATCCTCATGATCCTCGAGGACGTCATGCGCTTCGTCTGGGGCCCCTATCCGGTCTCCGCGACGACGCTCTTCGAGAAGATGGGCAGCATGAACGTCGGGGACTGGATCTATCCCCGCTACAACCTGCTGGTGATCGCCGTCGGCGGCCTGGCCGCTCTTTTCCTCTGGGCGTTCATTTATCGCACCAACTTCGGCATCCTCCTCCGGGCCACCTCGCAGGACATGCGGCGGGCCTCGGCCCTCGGCGTCAATGTGAACCTCGTCTACGTCGAGGCCTTCACCATCGGCTGCTTCATGGCCGGCCTCGGCGGCGCCATCATCGTTCCCAGCCAGTCGGCGGTCCTGGGAATGGGCGTGGACGCGCTCGTGCTCTCCTTCATCGTCGTCGTCGTCGGAGGGCTGGGAAGCCTGGAGGGCGCGCTGGTGGGCGCGCTGATCGTCGGGATCATCCGGGAGATCGGCATCAGCATCTTTCCCGAGATCGAGCTGGCGGTGCTCTACCTGATCGCGGCCATCGTGCTGCTAGTCCGACCGGCGGGACTCTTTGGCCGGGCGACATGAGCGCCATCGCCCTCCGCCCCGCGGCGCTGCGGTCGCCGCTCTGGATCCTGGTCTGGGCGGTGCCCATCGCGGCGCTGCTCGGCCTGGCCCCCTGGGCGCTCGATCCGTACCAGACGATCCTGCTCGCCTACGGCCTGGTGATGGCCATTGCCGTGCTCGGCTTCAACCTCCTGCTCGGCTACACGGGGCTGCTCTCCTTCGGCCATTCGGCGTACTTCGGCGTGGGCGCCTACGCGGTGGCGTTCATGGTCAAGTACCTGCACTTCCAGTCGATGGAGCTGTTCCTCCTCGGCACCATCGTCGCCTCCATCGTGGTGACGTTCGTCTTCGGCTACGTCTGCGTCCGGTACACGCGCATCTTCTTCAGCATCCTCACGCTCGCGCTTTCCCAGGTCCTCTGGAGCCTCGCCTTCAAGTTCTTCTGGGTGACCGGAGGGACCGACGGCCTGCGCGTGCCGACGCCGAAGCTCCTCGGCGTCGCGTTTGGAGAGAAGGAAGACAAGATCCAGTTCCTCTCCCACGGCTACTACTATTACGTCCTGGCAGTCTTCGTCGTCTTCGTGGCGGTGATGTGGGTCATCGTCCACTCGCCGTTCGGCAAGGCGCTGCAGGCCATCCGCGACAACGAGACCCGGGCGCGCTTCGTCGGGATCCGGATCCGGCACTACCGGCTCCTCGCCTTCCTCGTGTCGGGAGTCTTCACCGCCATCGCCGGAGCGCTGTGGGTCCCGCTCAACGGGCTCACCACGCCGGACATCCTCTACTGGCCGTTCTCGGGAGAGATCGTCTTCATGTCCGTGCTGGGCGGCTTCCGCAACTTCACCGGCCCCATCGTCGGCGCGGTAGTCTTCAATTACCTGAAGACTTACGCCGTCGGCTTCACGGTGTACTGGCAGGCGCTGCTCGGAATCGTCCTGGTGGTGCTGGTCGTCGCGCTTCCCACCGGGATCGTCGGCACGGCCAAGCTGCTGGCAGCGGCGGCCAGGAGGCGGTTCGCGCAATGAATTACCTGGATACGACAAAGCTGACCAAGTACTTCGGCGATACCCACGCTGTCGACAAGGTCGACTTCGCGATCGGCGAGGGCGAGGTCGTCTCGCTGATCGGTTCCAACGGCGCGGGCAAGACCAGCCTGGTGAACCTGATCAGCGGCCTCTTGCAGCCCGACAGCGGTCGCATCGTCTTCCGCGGTGAAGACGTCACGAACCAGTCGGTGCAGGACCGCATCAAGGGCGGCATCGCCCGGAGCTTCCAGATCGTCAACCTCTTCGACGAGCTGACGGTCGTCGACAACGTGGCGCTCTCCATCTTTGCCCGCGAGGGAAAGACCCGCTGGTTCTTCACTCTGGCGGATCACTACGGCGCGATCTGGGACGAAGCCAACGACATCCTCCACCAGTTCGGGCTGGATCTGAAAGCGCAACAGCTCGCCGGCGGCATCTCCCAGGGAGAGCGCAAGCTGCTCGACGTGGCCGTCGCCTACGCGCTCAAGCCGCGGCTGCTCTTCCTCGACGAGCCGACCAGCGGCGTCAGCACGCGTGAGAAGGCGCCGATCATGGACGTGATCAGCTCGATCGTCCGGTCGAACAGGATCACCGCGGTCGTCATCGAGCACGACATGGACATCATCTTCAAGTACTCCGACCGCATCGTGGTCATGCACCAGGGCCTGATCCTCGCCAGCGGCACCCCGGAGGAGATTCGCAGCAACGAGTCGGTGAAGGACGCAGTGTTCGGGCCTACCCATGCTTGAGCTGCAGGCCATCCATACGTATCGCGGCCGGGCGCAGATCCTCCGGCAGGTCTCGCTGGAAGTGGGCGACAGGGAATCAGTGGTCCTGGTCGGACGCAACGGCGCCGGCAAGACCACCACCATCGACAGCATCATCGGCCTGCTGCCGCTGCGCTCCGGCAAGATCACCTTCCAGGGCCAGGACATCAGCACGATGCCGCCGTACCGGCGAGCGCGGCTCGGCATCGGCTACGCGCCCGAGGACAGCGGCCTCTTTCCCGACCTGACGGTGGAGGAAAATCTGCAGATCTGCCGCTTGCTCGCGAAGTCGTCGGGACGGGCCGCACAGGAGTCGGAGGCGAACGACCGCGTCTACTCGGTGTTTCCGGAAGTGCGGCAGTTCACCCAGCGGCGCGGGCTGTTCCTGAGCGGCGGGCAGAAGAAGATGGTGGCCATCGCGCGGGCGATGATGCTCTCGCCGGCGATTCTCCTGCTCGACGAGCCTTTCGAGGGGCTCGCGCCGGTGGTCGTGACGCGGCTGATCGACGCCGTGCGGAAGATCAAGGAGATGAAAATCTCGGTGTTGATCGCGGAGTCGAACCTCGCCAATGCGAGCCGGGTCGCGGACCGCCTCTATGCGATCGATCGCGGCGAGATCATCTATAAGGGCGATCCAAGGCAGGTCATGGACAACAAGGAAGTGATGAGCACGATCCACGGATAGCCGATTGGCGCGCCGCTCCCTCCTCTGGATCGTCTCCCTCGCAGCGCTGATCTTCGCGTACATGCTGGTCGCGCGGGCCATCTCGCGACCTGACATCGTCCCGCCCGCCGAAGACATCGCGGGTGCATTCGCGGCGCTGGTGGGGCGCGGTCAACAGTCGCCCGCGAGCGACATGCCCGGGATGGACATGCCGGCGCATCACCATCATTCCAGCGACCAGGTCGACACGTTGCTGCAGGAGGGCGTGACGCTGCAGGCGTCGCTGGCGGTCACCATGGCCCGCGTCCTCTTCGGTCTGATCGTCGGCTTGCCGCTCGGCATGCTGATGGGCCTTCTCATGGGCTGGAGCCGCCGCGCCGATGACTACCTGCACCCGATCTACGTCCTGGTCCGCTCGGTGCCGCCGCTGTCGCTCATCACCTACATCATGCTCTGGCTCGGGCACAGCGAAGCGCACCGCTTGATTCCCATCGTGTACGCAGTCGCCGTCACGGCGGTGATTCCCACCTATCACGGCGTGCGCGACGTCGCCGGCAAGTACGTGGTGGCTGCGCGATCGCTCGGAGCGAGGGGACGGCTCCTCCTCGCCAAGGTGGTGCTGCCGGCCGCCGCACCGGCGATGCTGGGCGGTCTCCGGTACTCGGTCGCCATCGCCTGGATGACGGCGGTCGGCGCCGAGATGCTGATGGCCGAGAACGGCATGGGCAACCTCCTGGTGGGCGGAGGCATGTGGTCGTCGCGGTTGCAGATGCGGTCGGATCCCGCGGTGATCATCGTCGGCATTCTCGTGCTGGCCGGTGCGGGGTGGGCGATGGACCTCGCGGCGAGAGCGTGGAGCGCGCGGCTGACGCGCTGGGCGAGATGATGGGCGCCGTGCGGGTCAGGCGGGCGATCGTTGCCCTTGTGGCGGTCGCGGTGCTGTACGGGATTGCGGCGCAGATCGGTCGCGGGCGTCTGCCCGATCGGATCTGGATGGGCGCGCACTACGTCGACAACGTCAAGCTCCTCCCCACCTGGCAGCAGCTCGCCGAGGAGGGAGCATATCTCGTCGAGTCGGAGATCCTTTTGGACAGCGTGGTGGTGAGCACGAGGAGGGTCGCGATCGGGCTCGTTCTCGGCTCGGTCGCCGGGATTCTCCTCGGACTTTTGACGGGATGGGCGTCCCGCATCGAATCCCTCGCGGACCCGTGGGTGACGTTCTTCCGCTTCGCCCCGGCGCTCGCGCTGCTGCCGCTCTACGTGGTCTGGTTCGGGTACGGCGAGACCTCCAAAGTCCTCCTCATCGCCACGAACGTCGCGGTGATCACGCTTCTCGGCGCGCACCAGGGCGTGCGGGGAGTGCCGCGCGTCTATCTCGACGCGGCCGCTTCTCTCGGCGCGGGGCGCTGGCTCCGCTTCCGCAAGATCGTCCTGCCCGCCGCCTTTCCCTCGATCTTCGGCAGCGTCCGCATCGCTGTCGGTCTGGCGTGGGTCACCATCGTCGTCGCCGAGCTGATCGATGCGAGGATGCCGAGCCTCGGATACCTGCTGGCGCTCTCCGGCACCTACCCGCGGGTGCCGACGATGCTGATCGCGCTCGCGACCGTGGGCGCGCTCGTGCTCGTCTTCGACCTGCTGGCGCTGCTGCTGCACGCCCGGGCGACGCGCTGGATGGGCCGAACGGCATGACGGCGACCCTGTCGCCGCCGGCGCTCGAAGCGGAGGACGTCAGCTACACCTACTCCGGGCCGCCGCCGACGCACGCGCTGCAGAATCTCACGCTGCGAGTGAGGGACAACGAGTTCCTCGCCGTGCTGGGCCCGGTGGGCTGCGGCAAGACGACGCTGCTGCGCATCTTCGCGGGCTTTCTTCGCCCGACGTCGGGAAAGGTCCGTTGCGCCGGGTCGGGCATCGACGGGCCCGGGTGGCAGAGGGGCTACGTCCTGCAGGAGCAGGCCATCTTTCCCTGGATGACGGTGCGCGAGAACGTCGAGTTCGGCCTGCTCGCCAAAGGCGTCGAGCCGTCGGCGCGGGAAGCGGTCAGCGACGAGCTGATCAAGCTGATCGGACTGACGGCCTTCGAGGCGGCATATCCGAAGGATCTCTCCGCGGGAATGTCGAAGATGGTCGAGGTGGTGCGCGTGCTTGCCACCGATCCCTCCATCCTGCTGCTCGACGAGCCCTTCGGGGCGCTCGACGCGCAGACCCGCGCGCGGATGCAGGACGCGCTGGCGCGGCTCTGGGAGCAGCGGCGCAAGACGGTGCTGTTCGTGACGCACGACGTGGAGGAGGCGCTGTACCTGGCTGACCGGATCGTCGTGCTCTCCGAGCGCCCGGGCAAGCTCAAGGCGCAGTTCGAGGTGGCGGTTCCGCGGCCGCGCTCGGTGAACACCCGGTTCTCCGCCGGATTCCTCGCGCTGAAGCGCGAGATCTGGGACGCCACCGGCCGCTGAATTACGCCAGAGGCGGGAACTTCCCGGCCGTCGACGCATCACATCGCCTGGGAGATCGCATGAGCACGCCACAGGAGCTGAAGGGTCCGGACTTCGGCGCCGGTCTCGATGCCGGGCAGCTCAGGGATGGCGAGCCGCTCCTCGGCCATGCTGCGGGCGAACCGGTCGTCCTCGTGCGTCGCGGGAGCGAGATCTGCGCCGTCGGCGCCGTCTGCTCGCATTACGGAGGGCCACTGGCGGAGGGCATCGTGGAGGGCGGCACGATCCGGTGCCCGTGGCATCACGCCCGCTACGATCTGCGCACCGGCGCGCCGGAGCGGCCGGGGCGCGACGCGATCGCCTGCTATCGCGTCGAGCAGCAGGGCGGTCGCGTCCGCGTCGGGGAGCGGCTCGCCATCGCCCAACCGCGGTCTGCCGCCGGACCGCAGAGCGTCGTGATCGTCGGAGCCGGAGCCGCGGGCAATGCCTGCGCCGAGGAGCTGCGCCGGCAAGGCTACGAGAAAGCGATCACGATGGTCGGCGCGGAGGCGCCCGTCGATCGGCCGAACCTGAGCAAGGACTATCTCGCCGGGACTGCGCCGGAGGAATGGGTGCCGCTGCGCGGCCGCGACTTCTATTCCGCACAGCGCATCGATCTCGTCGACCAGGTCGAGGTCACCGCAATCGACGTCGGACGGCGCGAGGTGCGGCTCTCGACCGGGCGGACGCTCGGGTACGGCGCGCTGCTCCTGTCCACCGGCGCGGATGCCATCCGGCTCCCCATTCCTGGAGCGGAACGCGCGCTCACGCTGCGCTCGTTCGCGGACAGCAAGGCGCTTGCGGCGCGCGCCGTGGCGGGCAAGCGGGCGGTGATGATCGGCGCGAGCTTCATCGGGCTGGAGGTGGCGGCCTCCCTGCGCGCGCGGAACCTGGACGTCTCCGTCGTCGCGCCCGAGAGCCGGCCGCTGGAACGCGTTCTTGGGCCGGAGCTGGGCGATTTCGTCCGCGCCGTGCACGAGGAACACGGCGTCCGATTCCATCTCGGGCGCAAGCCGGTGCGAATCGACGCCGGATCCGTGACGCTGGACGACGGCACTTCGATTCCGGCGGAGCTGGTGGTGATGGGCGTCGGCGTGCGGCCGCGGCTGCAGATCGCGGAGCTGGCCGGATTGCGGATGGACCGCGGCGTGGTCGTGGACGCGAGCCTGCGCACCAGCGTGGAGGGCATCTGGGCAGCCGGAGACATCGCGCGCTTTCCGGACGCGCGCAGCAGCGGGTCGATCCGCGTGGAGCACTGGGTGGTGGCGGAGCGCCAGGGGCAGCATGCCGCCCGCGCCATGCTGGGGGCGCGCGAGCCGTATCGCGCTGTCCCGTTCTTCTGGAGCCAGCACTACGACGTGCCCATCGCGTACGTGGGGCACGCGGAGGGATGGGACTCGATCGAGGTCAAGGGCAACATCGCCGGCCGCGATTGCATCGTCGCGTATCGGCAGGCAGGCCGGGTGCAAGCGGTGGCCTCGATCTACCGCGACCGCGAAAGCCTGCTCGTCGAGGCAGCCATGGAACGCGGCGACGAAGCGGCCCTCGAAGCAATCCTGCGGGCGTAGCCGCTCACTTGCGCGCGGGCTGGGTGCGCGCCTCGCGCAGGTCCAGCTCGTGCTCGAGCTCTCGCAGCACTTCGTCGTTGATGCGCCGTTCGTCGCGGAGCCGGATGGCCGACTCGCGTTCGGCGCGCAGGAGCTCGCGGGAGATCTCGCGGGACGTGCGGTGCACATCGCCATCGCCGGTTCCAGCGGCGTCGAGGTTCGCGAGACGTTGGCGGTAGTGTTGCGCCAGATCGTCGTACACCGGCGTCAACGCATCGCTGCCGCCCGCGCGAATCTGCTCGAGGCGCGAGAGCGCCGACTGGAGCACGATCCGGCGCGCCTCCTTTTCCTCGCAGTCCGGTCCTGGGGGGGTCTCCAGGCCGAGGAGCCGGATCAGCGGGGGCAGCGTCAGTCCCTGGAAGAGGAGCGTGGCGACGATCACACAGAATGTGAAGAAGACGATCGCGTTCTTCAGCGGGAACGCCGTGCCTTCCGCCAAGGTGCGGGGCAGTGCCATCGCCGCGGCCAGCGCGATCACGCCGCGCATACCCGCCCAGCCGACGATGAGGAGCTGCCGCGGGGTTGGTATCGGATCCTCCTGATGGAGGAAACGGTGGCGGATGAAGTACGAAAGCCGTGCGCCTGGAAACACCCAGACGACGCGGAGGGCGATGACCACCGCGCTCAATGCCGCTCCGGCAAGGAGCATCTTCCCGAGACCCGCCTTCTGGATGCCGGCCACGACCACCGGAAGCTGAAGGCCGATGAGGACGAAGACGAGCCCGTTGAGCGTGAAGGTGAGCGCGTTCCAGACCGAATACGCCTGCAGGCGGACGGTGGGCGAGAAGAAGTACGTGCTCCTCCGGCCGAGGTAGAGACCGGCAGCAACCACCGCGAGGACGCCAGAAGCGTGGATCGCGTCAGCGATCAGGTACGCGCCGTACGGCACGAGGACGCTGATGGCGATCTCGATGGGTCCATCGTCGATCCGCCGCTCGAACCAGTCGACGACCAGGCCAAGCAGCAGCCCGACGCCGAGTCCGCAAGCGACGAGATAGCTGAGCCGGAAGAGCACGAACGAGGCCGGCGGAATCTCTCCCCAGGTGAGCAGCAGCACGCCCATCTCGACCGCGAGCAGGCCGGTCGCGTCGTTGACCAGGCTCTCGCCTTCGAGGACGTCGACGATGCGGCGCGGAAGCCCCATGTTCCTCGCGATCGAGGTCGCGGCGATGGCGTCGGTGGGGGAGACGACGGCGCCCAGCACGAAGCCGATCCGCCAATCGAAACCGGGCGCGATCCAGCCGGCGACGGCTGCGACGCCGGCCACGGTGAAGGCGACCAGACCGACGGCGAGCGAAGTAATGCTGACGAGATTGTGGGAGAACTCGCGCCAGGGCGTATTCCAGGCGGCGCCGTAGAGCAGCGGCGGCAGCACCACGAAGAAGATGACGTCCGGATCGAGCGTCGTCGAGGGAAGGCCGGGGATGAAGCTCACCAGCAGGCCGGCGACGAGCAGCACGAGGGGATACGGCACCCGCAGTCGCTGCGCCAGGGCGCCGAACGCGACGACCACGAGGAGGAGCACGACGAACACGAACTGGGCGGCGTGCGCTCCGGTCACGAAGTAACCTGTACCGCCTGAAGGAGTAGCCGCAAAGCCGCACCTCCGCTGCGGCAGCGGCTAGCGGGACTCCAGGCGGACGATGTCGCCAGGCTGAAACCAGCGCGCGTCCATGGCGTCCTCGAGCACGAACGCAACGACGCCCGGTCCGCGTTCCGCCGCCAGCGCGCTGTCGAGCCGCAGCACGGGCATGTCGTTCAGGTACGCGCGCGGACCGAGCTCGACCGGACGTCCCCCCTGCAGGGGGCGTGCGAAGACCACCGGCACGCAGTGGACGCCGCCTTCGTTGATCAGCTGCGCAGCCTCGACCTGGAATTCCATCGCTCCGAAATACTGTAGCCAACTTGTCCCGGGACAAGCTTGAAAGTTCATTTGTCAACTCGCCCCGGGGCGAGTTCAACCGGTTGAATCACTGGCTTCAAGCGCGCGCCCGCCTGCACGGCGCTTTGACATTCCGGACTCGCCGGAACGATCATCGCAGCCCCTCTCGCTGTCGGAGGTCTTCCATGGCACCTCGACGCGGAACCACTCGACGCCGTTTCCTTCAGTCCACCGCGCTCGCTGCTGCCGGCCTCGCGCTGCCGCGCACGGGCTTTGCCGCCAGCCCGGACCTCAAGCTCAAGAAGCCGATCAAGATCGGCTGCCAGTGCATCCTTTCCGGGCCGCTGGGCGGATATGGCGAGTTCATGCGCAAAGGCGCCACGCTCGCCATGGAGGAGGTCAACGGGCAGGGCGGGATCGGGGGCAGCCCCATCGAGCTGAACTTCCGCGACGAGGAGCTCAAGGTCGACGTGGGCGTGAAGAACGCCCGCTACTTCGTCGAGGACTGGGGCGCGGACTTCCTCATCGGGATCGACTCCAGTGCCGTGGCGCTGGCGGTGGGCGAGATCATGCCGTCGCTCAACAAGGTCCTGATCGTCACCCACGGCGCCACCGAGAAGTACAACGAGGACCTGGTCTTCAAGCGTCACGTCCGCCAGTGCTTCCGCGTCTGCGTCCCCGTCTACCAGGACGGCATCGCCTCCGCGCTGGTGGCCAAGGACCTGCCGGTGAAGCGCTGGGCCACCATCTCTCCCGACTACGAGTACGGCCACACTTCCTGGAAGATGTTCCGCGCCTACCTGAAGCGCTTCAAGCCGGACGTCGAATTCGTCGGCGAGAGCTTCGCCAAGTTCGGCACTGTCGACTTCTCCAGCCACATCAGCAAGGTGATGGGCCTCAATCCCGAGGGCATCTTCTCCACCGAATGGGGCGGCGAGGCTGTCACCATGGTGAAGCAGGCCAAGCTGTTCAAGGTCTTCGAGAACACGAAGGCGTTCATGATCGGGATGGGTTCGGCGATGGACGTGCTGCAGGGTCTCGGCGCGGACTATCCCGACGGGACATGGGCATCCGGCCGCTACTACTTCGGGTACCCGGACAGTCCGGAGAACAAGAAGTTCGTCGAGGCGTTCCGCAAGCGCTGGAACTCGTACCCGAGCTATCCGTCGGAGACGTCGTACACGGCGATCCACGCGCTGAAGAAGGCCGTCGAGAAGGCGAAGTCGATCGAGACGGAGAAGGTCATCGAAGCGCTCGAAGGGCTCGAGCTGGATCGCCCCGCCGGCAAGTGCGTCATCCGCAAGGAGGATCACCAGGCCGTGTACGCGGTGCCTTGGGGACAGATCAAGCACGACCCGAAATTCCCCATGCCCATCTTGACCAACCTCAAGGTCTTCACCACCGACGAGTACTACCGAAAGCCGCCGTTCGCGCCGGTCGAGGGGTAAGTGCTCTTCCAGGGCCTCGTCGGCCTGAGCGAGGCGATGTACCTGTGGCTCGTCGCGGCGGGCCTCTCGCTGATCTTCGGCGTCATGCGGGTCCTGAATTTCGCGCACGGCAGCCTGTACATGCTGGGCGCGTACTTCGCCTGGGTCGTCGTGCGCGTCACCGGCAGCTTCTGGCTGGCCCTGTTGATCGGCCCGGCGGTCGTCGCCGGGGTCGGGTGGGCGATGGAGTTCGGCTTTCTCCGCCGCGTCTACTCGGCGCCGGAAGCCTTCCAGCTGCTGCTCACGTTCGCGTTCGTGCTCATGTTCGACGACGCGGTGAAGCTGGTCTTCGGGCCGGTCTACCAGTCGCCGCCCACTCCCGCGGCGCTGTCCGGCGCATTCGTCCTCGGCCGCTCGATCCTCCCCACCTACCACCTCTTCATCCTTTGCGTCGGTGCGCTGGTCGGCCTCGGGCTCTGGTTCTTCCTGGAGAAGACCAGCTTCGGCCTCGTGATCCGCGCCACCGCCGCCGACCGTGAGATGGCCCGCGCGCTGGGTGTCCGCTCCTCGAGGCTCTTCACCTGGGTGTTCATCCTCGGCGCCGCGCTGGCCGGCCTGGGGGGCGCGCTCTCCATGCCTGTGCGCGCCATCTCTCCCGGGATGGGCGAGTTCATCATCATCGAGGCGTTCGTGGTGGTGGTGCTGGGGGGACTCGGTTCGTTGCGCGGGGCGTTCGTCGGCGCGCTCCTCATCGGCCTCCTGCACGCGTACGGCCTGCTTTTCATGCCGGTGTTCGAGCTGGCGCTGGGATACCTGGCGATGGCCGCGGTGCTCATCGTCCGGCCGTGGGGGCTGTTCGGGGCACGCGAGAGCTGAATGCGCGACCGCGTCATCGCCGGAGTGGCCCTCGCCGCCGTCGTCCTGCTCTAGCCCGTGCTGGCCGGACCGTTCCTGCGCTACCTCGCGCTCAACATGCTGCTGCTCGCTCTCCTGGCGCTCTCCTTCAACCTGCTCTTCGGCACGACCGGTCTGCTCTCGTTCGGCCAGGGAGCCTTTTACTCCGGCGGTGCGTACGCGGCGGCCTTGCTGCTGAAGGCGGGCGTGCCGCTGCTGTGGTCCATCCTGCTCGGCGCGCTGGGCGCCGCCGCGCTGGCTGCGGTGCTGGGCGCGTTCTGCGTCCGGCACACGCGAATCTATTTCTCCATGCTGACGCTCGCCTTCGGCATGCTGGTCTACGCGGTGGTCTGGAAATGGACCGACGTGACCGGCGGCGATGACGGCCTGATCGGCGTCCCGCGCGGACGCATCGGCCTCCCCGGCCCGCTCGACGTGAGCCTGGATGCGCCGGTTCGCTACTACCTGTTCGCCGCCATACTCGTGCTGCTCTCCATCGGCGTTCTGCACCGGCTGTCGTCGTCGCCACTCGGACTTTCGCTGCGCGCCATCCGCGAGAACGCCGAGCGGGCGGAGTTCAGCGGCGTCCCCGTGCGGCGCACCATCTACATCGCCTTCGTCACCGCCGGGTTCTTCGCCGGCCTGTCCGGAGCGCTGCTGGCGCCGCTGGAGCAGACGGTCTCGCCCTCGACGGCGCACTGGACCAAATCGGCTGAGCCGGTAATGGCCACGCTCATCGGCGGACCCCTTTCGTTTCTCGGGCCCATCGTCGGCGCGGTCGTCTACCTCGGCCTGAAGGAGATCATCGTCCGTTTCACGGAGTACTGGCTGCTCGTCTTCGGCCTGGTGCTCCTCGCCACCGTCCTGACCTTTCGCGGTGGGTTGATGGGCGCGCTGACGGCCTGGCTTCTGCGGAGGCAGCGCCCATGACGGCGCTGCTGGAGGTGCGCGGACTGAAGAAGTCGTTCGATGACTTCACCGCCGTAGCTGGCGTCGACCTCGCCCTTCCGGAAGGCGGAATCACGGCCGTCATCGGTCCCAATGGCGCCGGCAAGACCACCTTCATCAACCTCCTCACCGGAAAGCTGACGCCGAGCCACGGCAACATCGTCTTCGCGGGAAAGGACGTGACCAGGTTGCCGGCGAGCGCGCGCGTCCGCGGCGGAATGGCCCGGACGTTCCAGATCACCAACGTCTTTCCCCTTCTTTCGGTGGAGGAGAACGTGTCGGTCCCGGTGCTCGCGCGGGCAGGGCGCTCGCTCGACCCGCGCCACAGGCTGGACGCGGTCTCCGGCCTGCAATCGACCATCCAGCGGCTGCTCGATACCGTCGGGCTCACCGCCCGCCGCGGCGATCCAGCGGGCTTGCTCTCGCACGGGGATCGGCGGCTGCTGGAGATTGCCCTCGCGCTCGCCTCCGAGCCCCGCCTTCTGCTGCTGGACGAACCGACCGCCGGGATGGGCACCGGAGAGCGCGATCGCGTGCTCGCGCAAATCCGGGCGCTCGCGATGCAGAAGTCGCTCACCATCCTCCTCGTCGAGCACGACATGGAGGTGGTCTTCGGACTCGCCACCCGCATCGTCGTGCTGCATCAGGGAAGGGTGCTCGCGGACGGCACGCCACAGCAGATCCGCGACGACCCCCACGTGCGCGAGATCTATCTCGGCGAGGCGAACATCGCTCCCGTTCAAGCTGCTCCGGCGGGGCAGGGCGCGCCTCTGCTCCAGGTCGAGCACCTCGACGCCGGCTACGGACTTGCGCACGTCCTGCACGACGTCAGCTTCACGGTCGCGCGCGGCGAGATCGTCGCGCTCCTCGGGCGCAACGGAGTGGGAAAGACCACCACGCTGCGCAGCCTCGCCGGTCTGAACGTCCCCTGGCGTGGAAGCATCGTCCGGCTCGAAGCGAAGTCCGTCGCCGGAGACCCGCCGGAACGGCTTGCGGCCTTGGGGGTCAGCTACGTGCCGGACGACCGCCGCATCTTCGCGGACCTCACCGCGGCGGAAAACCTCAGGGTGCCGGTGCTCGCGCTGCGCCGCGGGAAGACGCGCTGGACGCGCGAGCGCATCGAGGCGATCTTTCCACCGCTGGCCACGCTCTGGAACCGCAAGGGACGCCATCTCTCCGGCGGTGAGCAGAAGATGCTGGCCATCGCCCGCGCGCTCACCACCGACCCTGCGCTGCTCCTTCTCGACGAGCCGTCGGAAGGCCTGAGCCCGCTGATCGTGCGCATCCTCTCCGAGGCGCTGGCGCAGATCCGCGGCGAAGGTGTCACGGTGCTGCTCGCGGATCAAAACCTCATGTTCGCCCGGGCGGTGGCCGACCGCGCGCTGGTGATGGAGCGCGGCCGCCTGGTGCACGCCGCCTCGCGTGCGGAGCTGCAAGGTAACGATCCCGCGCTCCATCGCTTCCTGGCGGTATGAACGTGCGCCATCCTCGAGCGCCCCGATGGGACAGCCCATGATCGCGGTCCAGCACCTGCGCAAGGAGTACGGAACGTCGCGCGGTCCCGTGCTCGCGCTGCTGGACATCGACTTCGGTGTGGCCGAGGGAGAGTTCGTGGCCATCGTCGGCCCGTCGGGATGCGGGAAGTCGACCCTGCTCAAGATCCTCGCCGGCCTGCTTCCCGCGACAGCGGGTGAGGTCCGCCTGCGCAGCGTTGCCGTCACAGGACCACGGCGCGACGTCGGGTTCGTCTTCCAGTCGCCGGTGCTGTTTCCCTGGCGGACGGTGCTGGACAACGTGCTCTTGCCGGCGGACGTGCAGCGGCTCGGCCGCGAGAAGACGCGACAGACCGCGCTCGACCTGCTGGCGCTGGTCGGTCTTTCGGGCTTCGAGCAGCGGTATCCCTGGGAGCTGTCCGGCGGCATGCAGCAGCGGGTCGCCATCACGCGCAGCTTGATCCACAACCCGGCGCTGCTGCTGATGGACGAGCCGTTCGGCGCCCTCGACGCCATGACGCGCGAGACGATGAACCTGGAGCTGCAGCGCATCTGGCTGGAGCGGCGCAAGACGGTGCTCTTCGTCACCCACTCCATCGCCGAAGCCGTTTTTCTCGCCGATCGCATCCTGGTGATGACGCCGCGTCCCGGCCGTCTGCTGGACAACGTCGACGTCGACCTGCCGCGGCCTCGCGGCCCCGAAGTCATCGGCGCCCCCGAATTCGGCGCGGTCGTCCGGCGCATCCGGGCGCACTTCAACGCCAGGACGGCCATCGAGGCATGACCTCAGTACGGAAATCCGCGCTCCGCGCGCTGCTGTTCGTCGCCTCCCTCGCCCTCTGGGAGGCGGCCGTGCGGATCTTGAAGGTTCCGGCGTTCATTCTTCCGCCGCCGTCGGCCATCGGCGCCGCGCTCGTCCGCGGGGCCGCCAGCGGCATCTACCTGCAGCACTTCTTCGTCACGCTCGCCGAGACGCTGCTCGGATTCGCCCTCGGATCCACCGTCGCCTTCGTGTTGGGGATGGCCCTCGCCGCCAGCCCGCTCACCGAGTATTTCCTGTATCCGTACATCGTCATGTTCCAGTCCATGCCCAAGGTGGCGCTCGCGCCGCTGGTGGTCGTCTGGTTCGGTCTAGGGCTGACGTCGAAGGTGGTGAGCGCGGCGCTGATCGCCTTCTTCCCTTTGCTGGTAAATACTGTCGTCGGGCTGCGCTCGGCCGACGAGGACCGCGTCGATCTGATGCGCTCGCTGGGAGCGACGCAGCTGCAGATCTTCTGGATGCTCCGGCTGCCTTCCGCGCTCTCGTTCATCATGGCCGGGCTGGAGGTGGCGATCGTCTTCTCGCTGGTGGGAGCCATCGTCGCCGAGTTCGTCGGCGCGGAAGCGGGGCTGGGCATGCTGATCCAGAGCCGCAACTTCAGCATGGACGTGGCGGGCGAGTTCGCGGTCCTGTTCATCCTCGCGGCGATGGGACTCGCGCTCAACGCCGTGCTGGCGGCCATCCGGCGGCGCGTGCTGTTCTGGGATCCGTCCCAGAAAGCGGCGTCGGCGGCGTCGCTGAAAGGCGGGCTATGAAAACGACGTTCACGGCGGCGATCCTCCTCGGTACCGCATTCTCCGCGCACGCCGGGGAAACGGTCGTCAAGGTCGGATTCTGCGCGCGCACGATCACGTCCGCGGCGGCCCCGTTTGCCATCGCGATGAAGAGAGGCTGGTACGGGAAGGCGGGACTGAAGGTGCAGCTCGTGCCCGTGCCTGGCTCGACGGATTGCGTGAAGCTCGTGGCGACCGGCGATCTGCCTTGGTCGCTGCCTTCGATCGAGCCGATTCCCGCCGCGCGACAGCAGGGTGTGAAGGCGAAGATCTTCTACACGGCGTACCAGGGGAACATCTACGGGATCGCCGTTCCGAAGGAGAGCGCGATCCGCTCGGTCAAGGACTTGAAGGGAAAGAAGATCGGCGTCGCCTCGATGGGATCGGCCGGCGTCCCCGTCGCGCGCGGCATCCTGGCGATGAATGGCCTCGATCCCGACAACGACGCGCAGATCGTGGTGGTGGGCGAGGCGGCGCAGGCGGCGGCGCTGATCCGCGGCGGCCAGGTCCAGGCGCTTTCGCTCTACGACACGCAGTACGCGCTGGTCGAGAGCGCGGGTCAGCCGGTGCGCCTGCTCGATTCCGGACCCGTCGCCCGCTTTCCTTCGAACGGCTTCTTCGCGCTCGAAGAGACGGTGAAAAAGGATCGTGCCCGGGCGGTGGCGCTCACCCAGGGGTACGCGATGGGTACCGTCTTCGCGATGGCGAACCCCGAGGCGGCGGTGAAGATCCTCTACGACGTCTATCCGCAGACGAAGCCGTCGGGGAAGACCGACGAGCAGGCCCTCCGCGACGACGTGAAGACGTTGCTCGCGCGCGCCGAGCACTGGAAGCTCGAGGCGGGCGGGGTGAAGCGCTGGGGCGAAAGCTCGATCAAGGACTTCGACGCGTACGAGGACTTCCTTCTTCGCTGGAAGGTGATCCAGCAGAAGGTACCGGTGACGGACGTGGTCAGCAACGAGCTGATCGACGAGGTGAATCGATTCGACGCGGCAGCGGTGGCGGCGGAAGCGAGGGCGTGGAAGTAACCGGAGGGCTTCATGGGACGGCCAGCGAAGGTGTCGGGCAGCGGCGGGCAGATCCTGGTGCAGAGCCTTCTCGCCCAGGGTGCCGACCATGTCTTCTGCGTGCCGGGCGAGAGTCATCTGGCGGTGCTCGACGCGCTCTACGACGTGCGCGAGGAGGTGAAGCTGGTCGTCTGCCGCCACGAGAGCGGCGCGTCGAACATGGCCGACGCGTACGGCAAGCTGACGGGGCGCCCGGGCCTGGCGCTGGTCACGCGTGGACCGGGCGCCTGCAACGCGTCGATCGGCATCCACACCGCGTCGCAGGACTCGACGCCGCTCATCCTGCTCGTGGGACAGGTGCCGCGGACGTTCATGGATCGGGAGGCGTTCCAGGAGATCGACTATCGGCGCATGTTCGGGCAGATGGCGAAATGGGTCGCGCAGATCGACGAGCCGCGCCGCGTTCCCGAATACGTGAGCCGCGCGTTCCACACTGCAATCTCCGGACGCCCGGGACCTGTGGTCCTCGCTCTTCCCGAGGACATGCTCACGCAGCAGGCGGAGGCGCCGGCAGCGCCGCGCGCCCGGCGCACGGCCGCGGCGCCAGCGCCAGAGCAGATCGGCCGGCTGCGAGCGCTACTGGAGCGCGCGCACAGGCCGATCGCCATCCTGGGTGGGACTGGCTGGACCGGCGAGGCCTGCGAGAACTTCCGCCGGTTCGCCGAAGGCTGGCAGCTCCCGGTGACTTGCGCGTTCCGGTACCAGGACCTGTTCGACAACGATCATCCGCTCTATGCCGGCGACGTCGGAATCGGCGTCAACCCGAAGCTCGCTCGCCGGATCCAGGACGCGGATCTGGTGCTCGGCATTGGCCCCAGGCTCGGGGAGATGACCACGAGCGGCTACACGCTCCTCGAGGTCCCCTCGCCACGGCAGACGCTGGTGCACGCGCACGCGGGCGCCGACGAGTTGGGAAGCGTCTATGCCGCGGATCTGGCGATCAACAGCGGGATGCCGGAGCTCGCAGCGTCGCTCGCCGACCTGCAGCCCGTTGCGAAACCCGGCTGGACGGCGGAGACGGCTTCCGCGCGAGCGGAGTACGTGAGCTGGAACGCGCCCGTACATGTCCAGGGACCGCTGCAGATGGCGGAGGTGGTGCACCATGTCCGCGAACGCCTGCCCGAGGATGCCATCGTCGCGAACGGCGCCGGCAACTTCTCTTCGTGGGTCCACCGCTTCCATTGCTATCGCCGTTTCCGTTCGCAGCTCGGGCCCACCAGCGGCGCGATGGGGTATGGCGTGCCCGCCGCCGTGGCGGCGAAGTCCGTGTATCCCGAGCGCACCGTGATCGCCTTCTCGGGCGACGGAGACTTCCTGATGACCGGCCAGGAGCTCGCCACTGCCGTGCAGTACCGGCTGCCCATCATCCTCATCGTCGTCAACAACGGATCGTACGGCACCATCCGCATGCACCAGGAGCGCAAATATCCGGGGCGCGTTCATGGGACTCATCTGCAGAACCCCGACTTCGCTGCGTACGCTCGCGCCTTCGGCGCGTTCGGAGAGACCGTGGAGACCACGGAGCAGTTCGCGCCGGCGTTCGAGCGCGCGCTCGCCGCGAACGTTCCTGCGCTGCTGGAGCTCCGGCTGTCGGAAGAAGTGATCACCCCGACGACGACCCTCAGCGCCATCCGCGAGCGGGCTTTGCAGCAGCGCGGGATTGCGCAGCGCTCCGGCGATGAACACGCTTGAGGCACGGAGAGGTGCGCGCATGGGGCGTCTTTCGAAGAGGATCAGGCGGATCGCGGCGGCGGCGGGTGCCGCGTTTCTGATGACGTCGGTTGCTGGCGCCGCCGAGGACAAGCCGGAAGCCAAGCAGGATCAGGCGGCGCAGCAGAAGCCGAAGAAGCACAGCAAGGCGAAGGGCGCGATCGTCGGCGGCGTGGGCGGAGCGGTGGTCGGCGGCAAGAAGGGGGCGGCGGTGGGAGCGGCCGGAGGCGCGCTCTACCAGCACCACAAGAACAAGAAGGAAGCGAAGGAAGCGCAGAAGGCGGAGAAGAAGCAGGACCAGTAGATCAGGACGGCAGCATCGCCTCGAAGATCCGTGCCACGTGCACGGCGTCCCTCTGGGCGCCGTCCGCGATCTGATGGCGGCAGCTGGTCCCGTCGGCCAGGACCCAGGCGTCGCCCGGTGCGCTGCGCACCGCCGGCAGCAAGCTGCGCTCCGCCATCCGCATCGAGACGTCGTAGTGCTCCGCCTCGTACCCGAAGGCGCCGGCCATTCCACAGCAGCTCGATTCGATCACCTCGACCGATAGCCCGGGCAGGAGCTGCAGCGCTGCGAGGACGTCGGGCATCGTTCCGAGCGCTTTCTGATGACAATGGCCGTGGAGGTACGCCTTGCGCGGACCGTTCGCGCGCAAGGCCAGCTTCAGCTCTCCGCGCCGCGACTCGCGGGCGAGGAATTCCTCGAACAGCAGCGATTGCTTCGCGATGGCCTGGATGGGCCCCTTCTTCACCACGGCCCCGAGCTCGTCGCGCAATGTCAACAGGCAGGACGGTTCGATTCCGACGATGGGAACGCCGCGTTCCGCTTCGGCGCCGAGCGCGTACACGAGGCGCGTCAGCTCCACGCGGGCCTCGTCCACCAGGCCCGCGCTGAGAAACGTGCGCCCGCAGCACAGCGGGCGCGAGGAGGCATCCTCGACGACGCTATAGCCGGCGGCTTCAAGCACCCGACGCGCCGCGCCCGCGTTCTCGGGCTCGAAGTAGCGGGAAAAACAGTCGACGAAGAGGACAACGTCCTTGCCCGCCTGCTTCGTCGGCCCCGGCCGATAGATGTCGCGGCGCCACGCCGGCAGTTTCCTCTTCGCGCTCATGCCTGTGAGCTTCTCGGCGACCTTGGCGAGCGCCGGCGAGGAGTTGCGTAGGTTGATCAGCGGAGCGAAGCGGCTCGCCGCCGGAGCATAGCGGGGGAGATACGCGGTCAGTCGGGATTTCGCCGAGATTCCGTGGCGCGCGTGCCAGTGGTGCAGGAACTCGATCTTCATCCGCGCGACGTCCACACCGACGGGGCACTCGCGGCGGCACGCCTTGCAGGCGACGCAGAGGTCGAGCGTGTCCTTCATCGCGTCGGACACCAGCGCGTCTGGTCCGAGCTGTCCGCTCAAGGCGAGGCGCAGGCTGTTGGCGCGCCCGCGGGTGACGTCCTTCTCCTCGAGCGTCGCCTGGTAGCTCGGGCACATCACCGCCTCGAACTTGCGGCAGTTCCCGTTGTTGTTGCACATCTCCGTCGCGGCGAGAAAACCGCCGGATTCGGACCAGTCGAGCGCCGTCTGGACCTCGAGCCCGTGGTAGCCGGGCTTGTACCGGAACAGCGTGCGGTCATCCATCTTCGGTGCGCGCACGATCTTGCCGGGATTGAGCAGGCCCCTCGGATCGAAGGCGTCTTTCACCGCCTCGAATGCGCGGACCATCCGGTCGCCGAACATCATTCCGTGGAATTCGGAGCGGCTCAGCCCGTCGCCGTGCTCGCCGGAATGCGAGCCCTTGTACTCCTTGACGATGGAGAACGCCTCCTCGGCGATGGAGCGCATCTTCCGCGCGCCGGACTCGTCCTTCATGTTGAGGATGGGTCGCACGTGCAGGCACCCGACGGAGGCGTGCGCGTACCAGGTACCCTGTGTGCCGTGCTTGCGGAACAGCTTCGTGAGCCGGTCGGTGAACTCGGCGAGATCGCCGAGCGGGACGGCGCAGTCCTCGATGAAGGAAACCGGCTTCCCGTCGCCCTTCATCGACATCATGATGTTCAGTCCGGCTTTGCGGACGGCTGTCATGTCGGCCTGGGATTTCGCGTCGAGGGCCCGGACCACTGAGCCGCTGTAACCGTGATCGGCGAGGAGCTGCTCGAGCCGTCCCAGCGACTGCAGCAGCGGGGCTTCCTCGTCCCCGGCGAACTCGACCAGGAGCAGCGCGTCCGGCGCGCCTCTGACGAGGCGCTCGATGGTCGCGCGGAAGGTTGGAATCTGCCGCGCGAGGTCGAGCATCGTGCGATCGACCAACTCGACCGCCGACGGGCCGAGCTCGACGATGAACCGGGTCATGTCCATCGAGTCGTAGAAGCGCTGGAAGTGGCAGATGGCGCCGACCTTGTGCTTCGGAACCGGGTGCAGCTTCAGCTTGATGCGGGTGAAGAAGCCGAGCGTCCCTTCCGAGCCGACCAACAGCTTCGCCAGGTTCTGCCGCGGCTCGCCCAGCGTGTCGAGGTTGTAGCCGCCGACCTTGCGCAGCAGCTTGGGGATGCGAAGCGCAATCTCCTCGGCGTTGTTGGCGTAGAGAGCGCGCATTGCGCGGGCCAGTTCCGCGAGCCGTCCGGGCCGCGTTGCCAGATCGTCGGGGAGCTCGCCGAAGACGATGCGCGCTCCGTCCGCGAGCACCGCCTCCACCTCGAGCACGTTGTGGACCATGATCCCGTACTTGATCGATCGCGTGCCGGCGGAGTTGTTCCCCGTCATCCCGCCGATGGTGGCGTTCGCGGACGTGGAGACGTCGACGGGAAAGTACCAGCCGCTGCCCTTGAGCTGCCGATTCAGCTCGTCGAGAACGATTCCGGGCTGCACGAGCGCAGTACCGGCTGTTTTGTCGATCTCCAGCACCTGGTTCATGTAGCGGCTGGTGTCGAGTACCACCGCCTCGCCCAGCGTCTGCCCGTTCTGCGAGCTGCCGCCACCTCTGGCGATGACGGGAAATCCCTCCTCGCGGGCCAGGGCGATGGCCGCCTCGATATCTTCGATGTCCTTGGGCAGCGCAACGCCGATGGGCTCGATCTGGTAGATGGATGCGTCTGTCGAGTAGCGCCCGCGATCGAAGGCGCCGAAGAGGACGTCGCCGCGCATCACCTGACGGAGGCGCGAGGCTAGAGCGGGATTTCCGATCCTGCTGTCCTTCATCCCGCACGATTCTCATCCCCCGCGGTGAAAAGCGAAAGGCCCGGTCACGTCTCCGCAACCGGGCCCTCGACTCCGATCAGAGGCGACTCAGCCGCCGCCGTGTTTGCCGTCCGCGCAGGGTCCCAGGTGGTCGCCATGCGCCAGGTGCGCCGGAACGGCGGATGCGCCTACCGTGATCGTGTGCTCGTTCGACGGATTCCCGGGCGGGCGATGGCAGATCGTCACCTTGTCGTTGCCGTTGCAGCCGCCCGCGCAGTTTGCGACGCAGCTGTTGCCCTCGCGGTGGAAGCCCTCGTCGCACTTCACGTGCTTCCCGTGTTCGCAGACCTCGTCGTCCCCGCAGCGGTTGCCGCAGGCGCCACAGTTGTTCCGGTCATTGCCCGTGTCCCCACAGGAATTGCCATTGGCCACGCACCGATTCCCCTCGCGGTGGTAGCCGGTGGTGCAGCGGACGCGGTGACCCTTGTCGCAGACCTCGTCGTCTTCGCAGCGGTTGCCGCAACCGCCGCAGTGGTCGCGATCATTGTCGGTGTCGCCGCAGGAGTTGCCGTTGGGAACGCAGGCGTTGCCCTCGCGGTGATGCCCGGCTCCGCACCTCGCGCGGCGGCCGTGATCGCAGATCTCGTCGTCGCCGCACCGGTTGCCGCAGGCTCCGCAGTTGTTCCGGTCATGGTCGGTATCGCCGCAGGCCTCCGGAACGCAGGCATTGTCTTCGCGGTGGAAGCCGGCGCCACAGCGGACGTGGTGCCCTCCCACGCAGATCTCGTCGTCGGCGCAGTGGCTGCCGCAGGCGCCGCAATTGTCCCGGTCCTGGTCGGTATCGCCGCACGACGGCGGGTTCGGGACGCACCGGTTGCCCTCCCGGTGGGAGCCGGCGCCGCAGCGGACGTGGTGCCCGCGCTCGCAGATCTCGTCGTCCTCGCAACGACTGCCGCAGGCGCCGCAGTTCTCCCGGTCGCTGCTCGTGTCGCCGCACGAGCCCGGGTTCGGAACGCAGGCGTTGCCCTGGCGGTGGTAGCCCGGCGCGCAGCGGACGCGGTGGCCGTGGTCGCAGATCTCCTCTTCACTGCAGCGGTTCCCGCAGGCGCCGCAGTTGTCGCGGTCGTTGTCGGTATCGCCACAGCGGTTGGCGACGCACTGGTTCCCTTCCCGGTGCTCGCTCGGACCACAGCGCACGGGATGCCCGTGCTCGCAGATCTCGTCCTCGCGGCAGCTCACGTTGCAGCCGCCGCAGTTGTTGCGGTCGCTGTCGATGCTGGTCTCGCACCCGTCGTGGACGTTGCCGTTGCAGTTCGCCCATCCCGGATGGCAGGAGGAGATGTCGCAGGAGCCCTGGCGGCAGGACGCGCTGGCGTGATCGGCCGAGCAGCCGTTCCCGCACCCACCGCAGTTGCGATCGTCGTTGTCGGTGTCGACGCACGCGCCGTTGCACGCCGTCTGGCCCTGGAGGCAGGAGCCGACGCAGACGCCGCCGCTACAGGTCTGGTCGCCGCTGCAGGCCTTTCCACAGGAGCCGCAGTTGCGCCTGTCGCTGTCGACCCTGGTGCAGATGTCGCCGCAAGCGGTGTAGCCGTCGTCGCAGACGATGTTGCAGGAGATCCGGCCGTGCTCCGGCGCCGTGCAGGTATTGGTATCCGTGCCGGGGGCCGTGGAAGCGGCCGTCCACGGGGGCAGCGCGCCCGAACC